>Ga0187782_10000696_pt1 | contig 23492 bp, 19 predicted proteins | sample 0715_SJ02_MP15_2_FD_132454 | JGI IMG/M metagenome (GOLD analysis project Ga0187782, IMG submission 132454) | Tropical peat soil microbial communities from peatlands in Department of Meta, Colombia - 0715_SJ02_MP15_20_MG | ecosystem: Environmental > Terrestrial > Soil > Wetlands > Peat | place... | reverse complement strand
TTCAAATCTACCGCGGCTCCTGAACCTGCCTTCGGCTCACAGTTCACGCAATGCCAGTGCAACCGGCCGACGCGCGGCTCGTATGGCCGGCGGAACGCCGCCGACCAGCCCCATCAGCAACGCGAAAAGTATGCCAATGCCCAAAAGCAGCGGCGTGATCTTGAAGGCAAATGCCAAGTGCGAAAACGTCTGCCAGTTCATCGCGCCAGTCGTTAGCCCATTCAAGGGCAGAACTGCGACGCACCCAATCAAGCCCCCAACGAACGCAATCAGGAGCGCCTCGAACAGGAACGAAATCACGATGCTCCACGCGCCGAATCCGATCGCTCGCATGGTGGCAATCTCGCGCGACCGCTCCGATACCGCGGAGTACATGGTATTGAGCGCGCCAAACACGGCCCCAATTCCCATGATTGCCGCAACCATCGTGCCGAGCACTGTGACGAGAGTTGTCAAGCCCCGTGAGATCTTGTCGTAGTAAGCGACCTCGCGATCCACCTGCACGGTCATCCGTGGGTCGGAGGTGAGAGAGTCCTTCAGCGTGCTCAGCGCGGCAGGAGACGTAAGGTGAACGGTGATGGAGGAGAACAGATTTTCCGGGCGCTTGTAAACTTGCGATAGAACGTGGCTGTCGCACCACAGTTCGGAGTCAAACGCGCTGCCGCCCGCGTCGAAAACACCGACCACTTTCCAATTGCCTCCGCCGAACCTGACCGAGTCGCCCAAATTCAATCCAGCATACGTGCCGGCCACATTCCGCCCGACGATTAGCTCGTTAAGGCCGGGCTCAAAGAAGCGCCCCTCTTTCATGTGCACAGTCGGGCGCACTTTCAAGACCTCGGCCGAGACTCCGCGCACTTGAACGTTCGCGTCCGTTCCGGTCGATTTCAGCGGGAAGGCGGCGATGACAACGACCTCGGGGCTGATCAGCGGCTGGTTGCCGTCGCGGGCAATTCCAGGCGCATCCTGGAGGACCCGCGCTTGGTCGAGGGGGACTACACCGTCAATCTCGCCCGTCGCGCCGTCGCGCCGGATCAGCGCATTGTCTTCAGAGCCCGACGAAACAAGCGTCGCCTTGAACCCACGCGCCAGTGACAGCATGGCGACAAAAACTCCGACCGTACCTGCGATACCAAGAACGGCCACAATCGCCGAAACCCAGCGGGCGCGAACGCTTCGAAGATTGTAAACAATCGGTATCGCCATAGATTAAACCCTCCGAAGCGCGTCCACGACGCGCAGCCGCATGGCGCCGGTCGCCGGCAAAATTCCAGCCAAAATGCCGACTGCGAATGCGATTACAATTCCAAGCACGATCGCGGGATAAGGCAGATAGAAGAAGGGAAGGAACCCGTGTGTCGGATCGCCGCCCAGGGTGAACAATTTGCAGATTCCGAGCCCCAGCAATCCGCCGACGGCCGCGATGAGCAGGGATTCCCCCAGAACGAGAAACATGACAAACCGGTCCGAAAACCCGACAGCTTTGAGCACGGCAAGCTCACCAATCCGTTCCCGGACGGCGATCGCCATTGTGTTGCCCGTTACCAGGAGAAGAGTGAAGAAAACCACCGCACCGACCGAGACAATCAAAAGCTCGATGTTGCCAAACTGCTTCGCGAAGTCTGAGGCGAGAGCCTTTTCGGTCTCCGTTTTTGTCTCGTAAGGGGAATTCGCAAACATTTGGTCGATGGCTTTCTGCACATGCGTCGCGTCATCCGGACTATTCAATTTCACGATGTACCAGCCAATCAAGCCCTTCCCGAATTGGCGCCGCTCATCGAGATACTTGTATTGGAACCAGAACTGCGTCAGGTCATCATTATCCTTCGCGCCTTGATAGATTCCCCGGATATTGAATTCCCAGTTGCCGGGATAAATCGCGCCCTTGATGGGGATGCGGTCGCCGATCTTCCAGCCGAATCGCTTTGCGGTGCCGGACCCGACGATGGCTCCCTCGCGATCCTGCAAGAACGCCTTCCACTGATCTTCCGGTATCGCAAATTCGGGATAGACTACTCTTTGATTGTCAGGATCAACAGCGAATTGCGGGAAGAAATTTTTCTCGTCCTGATAGACGCCGCCGAACCATTCGTCGAAGGTAATGGCTTTCACTCCGGGGATGCGCAGAATTTGGTCGCGATAGGCGTAGGGCAGCGGCTGAATGATCGAGACCTTGTTAATCACGTCAAGGCGATCCGCGCCCGCGACGTCCACTCCCTGGCTGAATGCGCCGCGAACCACCACCAGCAACCCAAACAGAAATAGCGCCACGGCAAACGAGCCGATCGTGAGCGCTGTCCGCAGCTTCTTGCGAAACAGGTTCGCGATGATGAGCGGCATGTATTTCATACATGGCTCCCTGCAGCAGCCGCTACGCCTTCGACCAAAACTCCCTTATTCAAGTGCAGCGTCGCCTGAGCCCGTTCCGCGGCCATCGGGTCGTGCGTGACCATTAAAATCGTCTTCGCGTATTCCTTGGAAAGCCGCGTCAGGATATTCAGGATGTCGTCCGCACTCTTGCGATCTAGATCGCCCGTCGGCTCATCACACATGAGAAAAGTAGGGTCGGCCACGATGGCTCGCGCAATCGCGACGCGCTGCTCCTGTCCGCCCGAAAGCTGCCTCGGGTAGTGATCCATGCGGTCGGCAAGGCCCACAACCGCCATTGCCGTTTCAACGTGTTTCCGGCGTTCGGATTTCGAAAGCTTCGTGAGCAGTAGCGGCAGTTCGACGTTTTGAAACGCCGTGAGCACGGGAATCAGGTTATACATTTGAAAAATGAACCCGACATGCCGCGCACGCCACTCCGTCAATTTATTCCCGGACATGTGCGTGATTTCATCGCCCGCCACAACAATGCTGCCGCGCGAGGGCACATCGAGCCCGCTCAGCAGATTCAGCAATGTCGTTTTCCCAGACCCGCTCGGCCCCATGAACGCCACAAACTCGCCCTTGTCCACGTCCAAATTCAGTCCTTGAAGCACGTGGATTTCTTCGCCCCCGCGCCGATAGGTCTTGTCCAGTCCTCGAATTTGAATGAGACTACCCGCACCTCCGCCGCCGTCCACTCGAACCATATCGTGCGCTCCTATTTTTTGATTTCGATTGCCTGGCCGTCGTGCAGGTTGGCTGGCCCTTTCACGACTATTGTGTCTCCTGCGGTGAGCCCTGCAAGCACCACGGCTTCAGTTCCGCGCGTGCCGCCAAGCGTCACGGCACGGTGTTCGACGCGCTCATCTTTGACCAGATAAACAACCTTCCTGCCGTCCACGTCTCGAACGGCATCGGTTGGGACCAACGTTTCCGGCGCCGCTGCGCCACTCTTTTGATCGGGTTCGTTTCCGAGAAAGGTCACCTTGATGCCCATATCCGGCAGAATCCGCGGATCCAATTTCAAGAAGGAGATGCGGACTTTCACTGTCGCCTTCTGCCGGTCCGCCGAAGGAATCACCGTCCGCACCTTCGACGGGATCTGCCAGTCTGGGTAAGCATCCAGCACGGCGGTCACCGGTTGACCCGGCACAACGCGCGCGATATAAGCCTCGTTCACATCCACTTCGATCTCATTCGAATTCATGTCCACGATCGTGGCGATGCCGGTCCGCGTGAACCCTCCGCCGGCCGAAATCGGCGACACCATTTCCCCCACCTGCGCATCCTTCGAGACCACGATCCCGTCAAACGGCGCCCGGATGACGCAGTTGTCCACGGCCTGCTGCGCTTCGTGAATGCGCGCTTCGGCGGCGATCACCTGCTGCTTCGCCAGTGCAATCTTCGCTCGCAAACTATCGGCCGCAGTTCTCGCGTTGTCCAACGCCTCCTGGCTGTTTACGCCCGCGGCCTGGAGCTCCAGCGCTCGGTGCAGTTCAATCTGCGCATACTTCAATTGGACTTCGAGGTCGGCAATCGCTGCCTCAGTGGCATTTCGGTCCGCAGTGGCGGAATCGAGTGCGCGGCGCGCATCGGAGTCATCCAAGGTCGCGAGGATAAACCCTTCGCGGACGTGCATGCCTTCGTCGAAATTCACGGCGGTCACACGGCCTGTAATCTTCGCGGCAATCGTGGCCCGTCGCCGCGGCGTCACGTAGCCGCTCGCATTCAGCAGTGCAGGTCGTCCGCCGATTGATTTCTGCACAATGGCCACTTCCACGACGGGCTTTTGATTCCGAAATGCAAACACGCCGCCTGTGATGATCACCACGACGCCAAGCAGTGCTGCGGCTCCTCCCAGAAGTTTTCCCGTTTTGCCACCCTTCCGCTGACCTTCCCTGATGCGCAGGGATCCCAGGTCAGGTTTAGCTGCGCCGGAGGACGTTTCCATTAGGATTCAAACTCCCAATTATTCGATAGGACCAATCCAGTACTGGATTCAGTGATCGCGGGGTGTTGTTGCCTCTCCCCAACTCCCAATGACTCATTATTGTAGCTTGTGTGGCGCAATTTTTCTTGAGTCGTGTGGGCTCAAATGGCACACAAGACCCGCGACGGCCCACTTTAGATATCTCTAATCTCCCATCAGCTTGACTGGCAGAGCATCTGCACTGGTTCTCCAGCCCCTTGCCCTCCCAGCGGCGCACGAGTGCGTCCCACGGAGAGTTCTAACGAAGTTCCCCTACGGAGCCGATAAAGCTAGCCAAAGGGGAGGCCAAGGAGTCTTTGGTGCGCTCCAGCAACGGTATGTCGGGCCACGATTTTCCGCCCGAAGCGCACCCGGGGGGGAGGGGGGCATTCATATCAGCAAGACCGATCCTCGCGGACCCTTGCTGACTGGATAGGATACTCATGAGTGAGAGCGATATCGTCAAAGATTTTCTGGTCGAAAGCGCGGAGAACCTCGACCGTTTAGACCAGGAGCTCGTCGGGTTGGAGAAGAATCCGACGGACCGGGACATGCTCGCGAGTGTGTTCCGCACGATCCATACCATCAAGGGAACGTGTGGGTTCCTCGGTTTCAACAAATTGGAGAAGGTCGCGCATGTCGGCGAAAGTCTGCTGACGCTCCTGCGCGACGGGAAACTGACGCTCAACCCGGAAATTACCACCGCGCTCCTGCACATGGTGGATGCCGTGCGCCAGATGCTGAGCGAGATTCAATCCACTGGTCAGGACGGAAACAATGAATACCTCGAACTGATTGAGACTCTGACACGGTTACAGACACCAGGGGCGAAAGGGAAGAAGCAGGCTCCTGCAGCTAGCGCCCCCATTCAGCCCACCCAGCCATCACCGCAGCCCGCCCCTCCTGCACCGGAAATCGCGCCGCCACCTCCGCCCAAAATGGACTCGCAAGCGCATACCGAATCCTCCGGGCAGCCCGTGTCGGCTGAAACCCGTTCGCGCGATGCCGCCGCTGAGACCATCCGGGTCGGCGTAAATGTTCTGGACAAGCTGATGACGCTTGTCGGTGAACTGGTTCTGGCCCGGAATCAATTGCTCCAATTCTCCAACTCCAGCGAAGACGCCAATTTTCTGGCCATCTCCCAGCGCATGAATTTGATCGCCACGGAGCTCCAGGAGGGCGTGATGAAAACTCGCATGCAGCCCATCGGGAATGTCTGGAGCCAATTCCCACGCACCGTCCGCGATGTCGCGGTGGCCCTCGGAAAAGAAGTGGAAATCGAGATGGAGGGCAAGGAAACAGAGCTCGACAAGACCATCATCGAGGCCATCAAGGATCCGCTGACCCACCTCGTTCGTAACTCCGTTGACCATGGCATTGAACCACCTGAAGCTCGCGTCAAGGCCGGCAAAGACCGCAAAGGCCGTCTCACGCTTCGGGCATTCCATGAAGGCGGGCAGGTCAATATAGAAATCTCCGATGACGGCAGTGGATTGGACGTTGAACGCATCCGGAAAAAGGCCGTGGAGCGCGCGGTCGTCACGGCCGAACAAGCAGCGCGACTAGGTGACCGCGAAATATTCAACCTGATCTTCCTGCCAGGGTTTTCCACCGCGGAAAAAGTCACCAATGTTTCCGGCCGCGGCGTGGGCATGGACGTCGTGAAGACCAACGTCGAGAAAATCGGCGGCAGTGTTGATGTTCAGTCGAAAAAAGGCCAGGGTACCACGGTTCGCGTGAAGATTCCGCTGACGCTAGCCATCATTCCCGCTCTCGTCGTAACTTCGGGAGGCGACCGCTTCGCGATTCCCCAGGTCAATCTCACCGAACTTGTCCGGCTGGAATCCGACGAGGTCGAAAAAGCCATCGAGCTGGTCCACGGCTCTCCTGTCTACCGCCTGCGCGGACGTCTGCTCCCATTGGTCTATCTCAATAAAGAGCTCCGTCTGGAAACCGATGACAAGACCAAGGCGGAGCAAGACGGCGCCGTGAATATCGTCGTGCTTCAGGCGGATGAGCGGCTCTTCGGCCTGGTCGTGGACGTGATCAACGATACCGAAGAAATCGTTGTGAAGCCGCTTCGCAAGCAACTCAAGAATGTCCGCACCTTTGCCGGCGCGAGCATCATGGGCGATGGAAAAGTGGCGCTCATCCTCGACGTAATGGGGCTGGCGCAGCGCGCCAGTGTCATCACGGAAGTGCGCGACCGAAATCTCGCCGAGAAAGCCGCCGAAGCCGCGGAAAGATCCGGTGAAAAGAGAACCTTCCTGCTCTTCGCCGGCCCGGACGATGCGCGCATGGCCGTGCCGCTCGACACATTGGCAAGGCTCGAGGAAATGCCGTCATCCCAGGTCGAGAAAGCTGGCACCCAATGGGTCGCGCAGTATCGCGGCAAAATCCTCGCGCTGGTCAACCTCGCTTTCGCGCTCGACGAGCGGCGAACGGAGCCCCGGAACACGAAATCATTTGTGAGCTCCAACGACGCCGACCCGATTCAAGTTCTCGTCTGCAACCACGAGGGCAATCCTGTCGGTCTCGTCGTCGAGCGCATCATAGATATCGTCGAGGACTACGCCACAGTTAAGTACCCGGCGAGCCGTCCCGGCGTCCTCTACTCTGCCGTCATCCAGGAGCGCGTCACCGAACTCCTCGATATTCCCGGCATTCTGAAAGCTGCGGGTGTTGGAAAGGCCGGTGAGCTTCTCCCTGCGGAGGTCGTTCACTAAACCATGGCCCAGACTAGGCAATTTTGTACTTTTTACTTGGACAAGCTGCTCTTCGGCGTCGAGTTGCAAGGCGTTCAGGAAGTCATGCGGTATCTTGAAATGACTAAGGTCCCCTTGGCGCCCGCCGTGGTCAGCGGTCTCATCAATCTGCGCGGACAAATCGTCACTGCCGTGGATCTCTGGCGCCGCCTGCAATTTGAAGATCGGCTTGCGGACACGCTGCCCATGAATGTCGTCGTCCGCAACGAAGACGGCGCCGTGAGCCTGCTGGTTGACGAGATCGGCGATGTCGTTGAGGTGGACGAAAGCTCCTTCGAGCGCCCGCCCGAAACGTTGCACGGCAAGATCCGCGAAATGATTACCGGCGTTCACAAACTCGAGAGCTGCCTGATGCACGTTCTGGACACGGCCAAGGCCTGCGAAATGGCCGTGGACGCCGAGCCGGTCGGTTCGGACTGACGGTTGGCGGGCCCTTGTCTCCATCCGGCTCGCGACAGACAGTTTCCTATTTCTAAATTCATGAAATGAAGGGGCGAATCATGAAGTTCACGCTGGGAAAGAAGTTGGGGCTCGGTTTCGGAATCGTTCTCGCCTTGATGGTCTTGAGCGCCGTTCTCTCTTATTTCAAGGCTGCTGAGATCAACCGAGATTCAGAGCTGCTCATAAAAACCCGTGTTCCCACCATCAATGCGCTAAAAGATTTGCAAAGGGATCTGAATCAGACCGCTAGCAAAGGGCGCCAAACTATCCTGACGGGATCGCAAATTGCGCGAAGAGAGGAAGCCAAGAGGCTCTTTGAAGGGGCATGGGCTGACGTCGACAAGGATGCTGCCAGTCTTTCGAGTTTTTCGGCGCACTGGAAGCTACAGGAGAACCGCGACCGGCTCGCCAGGATCAAGGAGCAACTCCCTAAACTCCGGGAAACCGAAGAGTCGGCTATGGCTATCGCTGCTAACAATTCTGCTGATGCGGTGTCGAGGGCCGGGAACGAATTCGCCGACAAAGCTACCTCAATAAATGAGTCAGTCAAAAAGTCCCTGGGCGATATTGCGGATTCCAACGAAAAGCTCATGGAGGAGGAGAGCGCGGCGGTTGAGACTGCGAATTCCTCCTTAGTCTGGACGCTGAGCGGTAGCGCTCTTGCTGGGCTTGCCATCGGCAGCTTTGTTGCAATCTTCCTCAGCCGGCGGATTTCGCAGGCCACAAATTCCGTTTTGGTGAAGGCGGAAGCGATTGCTGCCGGCGATCTGACGCTCGAGGATCTGAAACTGTTGAGCGAAGATGAAATCGGAGATTTGACCAAGGCCATCAACAAGATGAACGGTAGCCTGAAAGAGATGATTGTCGCCATCAGTGAAAATGCCCAGCAGGTGTCGAGCGCCAGCGAAGAATTCTCGGCTACCAGCCAACAAATCACCGCCAACTCCGAAGAAACCACCGCCCAGGCCAACAATGTCACCGCGGCTACCGATCACGTCAGCCAAAACCTCCAGACCGTGGCGACTGGCGCGGAGGAGATGAGCTCGACCATCAAAGACATCGCCAAGAACGCTGGGGAAGCGGCGCGTGTGGCAACGGAGGCCGTGCAAACGGCGCAATCCACGAATAAGACCATCACGAAGCTGGGTGAATCGAGCGCGGAAATCGGGCAGGTCATCAAGGTCATCACCTCGATTGCGCAGCAAACCAACCTCCTCGCATTGAACGCGACGATTGAAGCGGCGCGGGCGGGAGAAGCAGGGAAGGGCTTTGCCGTGGTTGCCAACGAAGTGAAAGAGCTCGCCAAGCAGACCGCGAAAGCGACGGAAGACATCGGCCGAAAGATTACAGCGATTCAGGAGGACACGAAGAGCGCGGTCGAGGCGATCGGGGCGATCAGCGGAGTAATCACACAGATTAATGAATTTACGACGACGATCGCGACGGCGGTGGAGGAGCAGAGCGCGACGACCAGCGAGATGTCGCGGAACGTGGTGGAAGCAGCGAAAGGGTCGGGGCAGATCTCGGAGAACGTGCACGGGATGGCGCAGGCGGCGCAGAGCACGTCGTCGAGCGCACGGGACTCGCAGAAGGCGGCGCAGCAACTGGCCCAGATGTCAACTCAGCTCCAGGGCCTTGTCGAGCAATTCAAGGTTGACGCCAGCGGCAAAGGAAATGGCCGGGCGGTGCGACAGGCAGCGTGATTGCCAAAGTCCCTAACGAAGTTGGACTCTGAACAACTCGATGACGCAAATTCGCATTCTCGTAGTTGACGATTCGGTGGTGATTCGCAAGCTGCTCACCGACACCTTGTCTAAAGACCCCGACCTGCTCGTCGTCGGCGCCGCCGGAGACGGCCGAATCGCGCTTTCCAAAATGCCCCAGCTCCAGCCGGATTTAATCACGCTCGACGTCGAAATGCCCGTGATGAACGGCCTCGAGGCGCTCGCGGAAGTCCGCAAGCTATACCCCAAGCTGCCCGTCATCATGTTCAGCACGCTCACCGAAGCCGGAGGGAAGGCGACACTCGATGCGCTCGCCCTCGGCGCTTCGGATTACGCCACAAAGCCGAGCAACACCGGCAGTCCGGATATCGCGATCGAAGCCATCCGCGCCGAATTGATCCCGAAAATTAAAGCGCTTTGTTCCGTTCCTGCGCGCAAGCCACTGCGTTTGCCGCCGCCTCGACCAGCGGTCCGTCCGCGCGTCCCCTCGAACCGGGTCATCGAAATCGTCGCCATCGGCACCTCCACCGGCGGCCCAAACGCCCTCGACGCGGTGTTCCCCAAAATTCCGAAGGACTTCCCCGTACCCATCGTGACTGTCCAGCACATGCCTCCGCTCTTCACGCGCCTGCTCGCGGAACGGCTGACCAGCCACTCCCAGATTCCCATCGAGGAGGGAACCACAGGCGCTGCACTGTCTCCCGCGCATGCGTGGATCGCCCCCGGAAACTTTCATATGACGGTGAAACGTCCTGGACTACAAGGCCGCCTGAGTTTGAATCAGGATCCGCCGGAAAACTCCTGTCGCCCTGCTGTAGATGTTCTCTTTCGCTCTGTTGCTGCTGCCTATGGCCCGAGCGTCCTCGGAGTCGTCATGACAGGCATGGGAGCCGATGGCGTCATTGGCTCCAAGCACATTCGCGCTGCCGGCGGAGAAGTTATCGTCCAGGATGAAGCGACATCGGTCGTTTGGGGGATGCCCGGCCTCGTCTATTCAGCAGGAGAAGCTGACGGAGTTTATCCGCTCGATCAATTGGCGGGCGAGATTGTCCGCCGTGTCGTTGCGAGCCGAAGAACGCTTCCCCAACGCGAATTGGCTTCTCCCCAACCTCTGGAGCGTCAGGCCAAATGACCCCTGTCACACAATTGCCCACTCCACCTTCGATCTCCAGCCGCGATCCTGGCTTGATTGACCCGGCAGTCCGCCAAATCCGCGACCTGATCTACAAAGTCTCGGGAATTTATAACGCCGAAGAAAAACTCTACTTGTTGGTGGATGGCTGCGGAAAGCGCATGAAACAGCTCGGAGTCCGTACTATCCGCGAATACTGGGACCATCTGACGGCTCACCCCAGCCGTGACGGCGAGCTCCGTCTCCTGCTCAACGAAATTACGATTGGCGAGACCTGTCTGTTCCGCGCGCAGTCTCAGCTTGACGCCCTGCGCAAGATGATTCTCAAGGAATTTATTGCGGATAAGTCCAGGCAGGCGGTGAAGAAAATACGTGTCTGGAGCGCGGGCTGTTCCACGGGCGAGGAGCCCTACACGCTGGCCATGAGTTTGCTCGAGGAAAGCGAGGGCCTCCTCAAAGGATGGCAGTTCGAAATCACCGCCACAGACTTGAACGATCGGTCTGTCGAAACCGCCAAGCTCGGAACTTATGGAGATTACGCGCTTCGCAATACGACCGACTATTTCAAACGCAAATATTTCACCCCGGCCGAGGATGGCAAGCTTCAAGTCCGTCCGGAAATCAAAAAGTACATCACCTTCAATCGTCTGAATTTGACGGATGATTCCAAGATGCTCTTCATGAAGGGCATGGACCTCATCTGCTGCTGCAATGTCTTGATTTATTTCGACGGCGCCTCCAAAGCGCGCGTTATCAACCACTTCTACAGCGACTTGAATTACGGCGGTTATTTCTTTCTTGGCACGTCAGAATCTCTTCTAGGGATGACCGACAAGTTTCACCTCGTCCATTTTCCAGGGACAATTGCGTATTGGAAGCCAATGCTTCAAGGCGGAAAACCGTGACCGTCACACTTGCGCCCGACATTCGCGAGCGCGTCTCGCGGATCGAAACAACACCTGCCATTCCCGCAATTCTCCTGCCTCTGCTGAGGCTGCTCAAGACTCCGGCGGAACAGGTGGACCTCGACGAGGTGGTTCGGCTTGTCTCCTATGACAAGGCCATCGCCGCCCAATGCGTTCGCGTAGCCAGCTCGCCCCTGTTTGGATTAGCCAAACCACCCAGCTCGATTTCGGGCGTGGTGGTTTCGCTGGGACTCAAGCGCATCGAATCCATTCTGCTCACTTGTTGCATGGGCCAGGCATTCCCAGTTTCTAAGTGGGATCTGGATCCCGTGGTCTTTTGGAAGCACTCCCTGGGTTGCGCCATGGTTTGCAGGAAATTCAGCGAGAAGCTCGCAGGCGCCGACCCCGAGAAGGCCTATATGGCAGGGTTGCTCCACGACATCGGCTTTCTTGCGAACTGTATGGTCTATTCCAAGGAGTTTGCCGAGGCCGTTCGGGTGGCCATGGATGAGCAAATCCCTTTAGGGGAGGCCGAACTCGCCGTCATGGGATTTACGCATTGCGAGACCGGCCGCGCCATCGCCGAACAATGGAAAATGGAGGAGGACATTATCCAGGTCGTCGCCCATCATCATGACGTCGAGAACTGCGAATCCGATCACGCACTCGTGGCCATCGTCCACCTTTGCGATTTGCTCTGCCGCATGCGCGGCCTTGGGTATGGCTATTACGAACGCCGAAAGGCCGACCTGCTCCATGATCCAGCCTGGGCGATCCTCGAAAAAGTACACGAGGAATTGCAGGGCATGGACCTCGCTCGATTCACATTTGAAATGGATGACTCTGTCATCGAGGTTTCAGAACTAGTCTCCATGGTGTTCAGCCGCTCAAACGCCTAGCTCGCGCCTCCGGCACGGAATCGACTCCCGCTTTGATTCGTGAATTTCCCGCCAAGCAGTGCGGGCGAGGCGCCCGGAGAGTGTTCAGTAGGTGATTGCGGAGCCGATTGCGAGAAAAAACTTACTCGTTGATCTGAATCGAGACCAGGATGGGATTGTCCTCGAATAGAAGCCGGATTTCAATCCCGGGTGAGTCAGCCATCGAATGAAGAATGTAGTCAGTCCCTATCACAACGGTGGGGACGGAAAGCATGCAGCCGTCATTCAGGCCGGAGATCTTGTTCTTGAAATTGCCCGCGACCATGTTGGCCACCTCGCCCAGCGCGTCGTTTAGTTCAGCGCTGGCCTTCTCCACGTCCACGCCGAGCATCTTCGAAGCAATCAGCGCCGCTGTTTTTCCCGTGCAGCGGATGCTCAGTAGTCCGCATAGCTTTCCGGCCAGCCCCACCATGGATGTGACGTCAAGTCCTTGATCCGGTGCTTCAGGCGGGGGCGCTGTCTTCAGTTCGCTTGCCAGCATGAGCTGGAACACTTCTCGCGCTGCCATTTCCAGGATCGGATGCCATTCTTCGTGCTTGTGCTCTGAAGCGAGAACTTCCTTGGTGGGTCTCATGATTTCCCCGCCAGGAGCGGCATCACGTGCTCTTTCACCTGCTCGGCCGTAAACGGCTTGCGGATGTATCCCCGAGCGCCGTTCGAAAGGGCCGTAACCACGTTCGATTCGCTCCCTTCCGTCGTAATCATCACCACGGGCACGCCCTTCCCGTTCTCTACGCTCGCGAGTTGCTTGATGAATTCCAAGCCATCCATCACCGGCATATTGATGTCGCACAAAATCAGATTGACCTTGTTGTCCTTCAGGACCGCCAGGGCTTCCGCGCCGTTCCCGGCCTCATACACCTGGCTCAGTTCCATCCCCGCTTGGCGGAGGGAGCGTTCGACGATTTTCCTCATCACCGAGGAATCATCCACGATGAGTGCTTGTATGCTGCCCATGGATGCTTGCTTTTCTCCCGAGCGCGAGCCTGGTGAGTTCGCGCCCCCGCATGCTCCTATCGTTGTATCGTCCGGAGACGTTCCGGCTTTAGAGTCGTGCAATTGCGCGGCCAAAGCTCGATCGCATAAATCCTTGAAAATAGACATTCGATGAAGAGTTTCAGAACAATTCCACGGCGCTTCTTTGGCTCACTTCCCAAAATGGCACTAGCGCCTTTGACTTCTGCGCCCCTCGGCACCTACACATTGACGATCACCCGCAGGAGCGGAACGCTGGTGAATTCCACGACCGTAACTCTTGTCGTGGATTAGGCTGGGGCCTTAGGTCCGCGTTTCTGGGGGGAGCCGGAAGGAGGGGATAGATTTGTCTTTCTACGCGTCCCCTTTCGGCTTACGAACTAGCCCTTTCGCGCGCAATCTGTTTCTCCATATAATGAAAGTTAGGCACTAGCGCGCACGAAGGGTCCTCCGTGATCGAAGGAAAACGAGTCGCCGTCGTCATGCCCGCTTACAATGCGGCCAGAACTCTCGAAGCCACTGTGGCTGAGCTGCCGGAGTTCGTGGACCTAAAAATTCTGGTGGACGACCACAGCGCGGACAATACAGTCGCCCTGGCCCGCAAGCTGGGTCTTCTCGTTTTCACTCACGATCGGAATTACGGCTACGGCCGCAACCAGCAAACGTGCTACCGCGAAGCGCTGGCTGCCCGCGCGGACATCGTCGTCATGGTCCATCCGGACTATCAGTACACGCCGAAATTGGTCACCGCGATGGCCAGCATGATTTCCTCGGGGGTTTACGACGTCGTCCTGGGGTCGAGAATTCTCGGCGGCGGCGCGCTCAAGGGAGGAATGCCCCCCTACAAATACATCGCCAACCGCTTCCTGACCGCCTTTCAAAACTTCTTCACAGGCGCGAAGCTTTCTGAATATCACACCGGCTTTCGCGCTTTTTCGCGGGAGGTTCTCGAAAATCTCCCCTTGCTTGAGAATTCGGACGATTATCTCTTCGACAATGAAATGCTCGCGCAGTGCATCTGCTTCGGATACCGAATCGGCGAAATTTCCTGCCCCACGAAATATTTCGGCGAGGCCTCCTCCATCACATTCCGCCGAAGCGTCAAGTACGGCTTCGGCGTCCTCTGGACGTCATTGAAATGCGGACTGGAGCGCGCCGGTCTCGCTCGTTCCCGCCAGTTCAGCCGCAAAAGCAAAACTGTCGCCATGGATTACTACAAGCCGCTTGACACCGCCCCACTCGCCGATGAGCCCGCCAAACCCCAAGGCACCTCCAAAGCCACCACCGCATAATTTATGCGCTTGCAACCCACTCTGGAAGAAATTAATCACTCAATCGCCCATGTAGGGTGTCTTTCGCTTTCCCTCGATTGATTTGACCCGGCGTGAGCCATCCGCTATGATGAATTCGCGGGGTGGAGCAGCCTGGTAGCTCGTCGGGCTCATAACCCGGAGGTCGTTGGTTCAAATCCAACCCCCGCAACCAATTCGAGACTTACAGGCCGGGCTCAGGCGCCCGGCCTTGCTTTTTATGTCGCGTGTTTCCTCCAAACCGTATTTCGCCTACATTCTGTGGTCGCCGTCGGCGGGCCGATTCTACATCGGCATCAGCGAAGACCCAGCGACGCGGCTAGCTCAGCACAACTCAGGAATGTCTAAGTGGAGTTCTCGTTACACTCCATGGAAACTTGTTCTCACCGAACGTTTTGAAAATTACGCAGATGCTCGGAAGCGCGAGGTCTTATTAAAGCAGCAGAAAGGCGGAATGGGCTTTTACAAGCAAACGGGCCTCGACCCGTCGAAGTTTCAACGCAGCGTCGGCTCGTCAGGCTCATAATCCCGCGAGGCGGGATCGTTGGTTCAAATCCAACCCCCGCAACCATGGGCGCTGCGAGGTGAAACCTCAAAGCGCCCTTTTTCTTCTCGTTACAAGCCAGCCTAGCTTTGTCTTCACTAGCCCACGAGGAGCGTCAGTTCTGTGGAGAGGAATTCGAGCTCGGTGTGGGGGAGGGAGTGGCGGCGGAGCCGTCCTTATAGAACCGCCGCAAATCCGGCGTGCCGGGCGGAGTCGCATTTCCAGCCGTCCCCGAATGAGTCTTGTCCAGTGGAGGATGCGCGAACTGGCCTCCGCCAGGCTGGCTGCGCTCCACGACCCAATCATTTCCTTTGCGCGTGAGCCGATACTCCATGGTCATGCTTGTCCCGCCCTGCCTCAGGCTAAATGTGACATTCGCCTTCGCTTCATTTCCTTGAATGGATATCGAATCCACGTGAGAGTCCATCGCGGACAAGTTGATCCCCGAATTTTCGCGCAGATGTCGGTCAATCGCAGCTTTGATGGCCGCCTCATCGCTTCCAGCGGCAGGACCAGAAGCAGGCGTTGCCGCGCTTGAGGCGGGGCCAGTCGCAACCGGCGGCGGATTCTGCGCCGTGGACTGACTCTTCTCACTGCAACCGAAATTGCATACCGCGGCGAGGACAAGCGCGATTGAAAGTCGGCATGGATTCACTGGCAAGCCACTCCTCGATTCAATCGCCTCACCATAGCATAAGTTTCCCATTCATTGGGGCACGGACAAACAGGTGGGAGCTTCTTTCACCCACCAAAAAATCAATTCCAATTGTTCAGACGGAGAACCTCGGGTGGCCGCTTACCAACTGCTGTAGGCCGTCCCGTCGAAAGGAGACACCTTCGAAGAGGATGAGTTCACATCGCAGATCCCGCCCGCCACCTGGTCGGGCGTGAGAAGAGTATCGCAACTGCTCGTGTTCCAATCCGTCTCCCCGGTGATCGGGTCCCTGGGCACGCTGCGCAGATATTGGCTGCTCACAAGATCGTCGAGCGAATTCGGAGCTTGTTCCTTGTCGAGCGTGTAATCGTTGATTGCCTTGCGCATGTCTTTCAAATCTTGCTTCAACGCAGCTTCGTGCGCCTTCTCCACCGCGCGCAAATAGCCGCCGACCGCCATCGTCGCCAGAATAGTGATGATTGTCATCACCACCATCAATTCGAGCAGGGTAAATCCGCCTGCTGAATTCCTTAGCCGGCGGCGATTGCCCGCCGTCACCCTGTGCATTGTTGTTTTCATCCAACCTTCAAGGTTCGTCACCGTCCGGCTACCAGTCCGCATACTTCGTCCCATTCATTGCTGTCCCAAGGGATTTCGAGTACACGTCGAAAACATCCTGCCCGCCCCAGGCTGTCGAATCAGGGTCATCCTGCACCGACCGCAAACCCCAATCCGTATTCCCGGTCATCGGGTCCACCGGAACCTTCGACAAGAAATGTATCTTTTTCGTCTGGAGAGGTGTCCCCGGAACCCCAGGTATTCCCGTGCCATTTCCCGCAAGCTGCACGCCAGTCACCAGCGTCTGCAAATCGGGCGGATAGCCCTCTGTTCCGGCCTTCGACGTGATTTTTCCCTGGTCTGCGTAGTCTTTATACCGGTCAATCGCATCCCGTAGCTGGCGAAGCGCCACGCGCAGCGATTCTTCTTTTCTCCTCATAATCGCCACGCGCGCCAGTGGGACCGCCGTCGTCGCCAGCACCAAAAGAATCGCGCAGGCGATCGTCAGCTCGAGCAGCGTCATTCCCGCCGCAATCGCACGGACCCTGCGCCGTTCCAACGACGAAGTTGTGGAAAATGATTTTCTTGCGGGTAGGTAGCCCAAATTACGCGGAATCCCTGTCATCGAGCCTCACTGCACCACCACCATCGCCTCGCCGGAGACCATTGGAATCGGAACCTGCTTCGAATCGCGCGCGTTCACTTGCAGAATTTGCAGCGCTGACTTTCCTGGCGCCACGCCGCGCACGATGATTCCCAGCAGGGTTCCGGTTCCGTTCACTCCTGGCGTGTTAGGCTGCCGCGTCGAGGAGACCACCACCTCTCCCCGCTGCGCATCAATCCGCTGCACGATGGCGATTTCCTGCGAGCCGCCGGAGAGGAATCCTCCGTCGCGAACTTCTTCCACTTGTATCACTGCCGGATCGTAGTGAATCAACAAGGGAATCGAATACAAATCGCTCACGTTTGATACCCCAAGCGCGAGCGTCGTCGTATCGCCCTGCTTCAACGTCATATTGGCCGGATCAAACCGGAGCTGCGCGGCTGGCGCGGAATTCGCCGGCCCCGGCGTCGACGGCCCCTGGATCATCTTGGATGAGGGTGGTGTCCCTGCGGGTAGCGCCTCTGCGTCTTCGCGATACACCCGAACCACCGTATCCGTTCCCGCGGCCATGGCGCGCAAATTCTCGGCCGTGATCGAAGGCAGGCGCACGATGTGCGGCGTCAGAACGATCAGCACTTCGCTGTCCTGTATCTCCTTGCTGTTATCGGAAAACAGGTACTTGGTCAGTGGTGTCTGTGCCAATCCCGGAATGCCGTTTTGGTTGATCGTCTCTGTCCGTTCGATCAATCCCCCCAGAACGCTCACTTCACCTTCCTTCAATCGCACGTCGTGCTCGACCTTGCTCTGGCTGATGATCGGCTGGTTGATTCCCCCGATACTGCTCGTCCCGGTGACGGATGAAATCTCTACGGAAAGTTTCATGCTCACTTCATTGTCCGGGTGAACGCGTGGTGTCACATCAATGTTCACGCCCACATCAATGTATTGGAATTGCGTATTCACAAGGGGGTTCACGACTCCCGCGCCGCCACCGACTCCCACGCCGACGCCCGCCTGGAAGCTCCCGGTCGCCACCGGCACTCGGTTTCCGATCTTCAGCGTGGCTTTTTGCCCATCCGTCACGCGGAGTTCCGGGTCCTGAATTATTCGCGTCTTATTGTCCGTCAAAAGGAAATTCGCAGTTGCGCCGGGGAGCGTCAAACTGTAGTCCGCCGTCGAAAGATGCTTCAGGTTCTGCAAAGTGATCTGGTTTCCCGTCGAAGAGGTGCTGCTCGTGCTGGTTGTGCTGGTCGTGCTCGTTGTCGAAGTCGAGCTTGTGCTGTTTGGCTGCACCGACGTCCGCGGCGTGAACGCCAGTGTCACGCTCTGCCCCGGCAAAATCCCCAGGTCGCGCAACCGGTCCAGGCTTGCGGACATCACCTGCACGTGAATCATTACTTCGGGCTTGGCCTTATCGATGTCTCGAATTATTTTCGCCGCGAGTGCCAGCTTATCCGGCGTGTCGCGGATCACGATCGCGTTCTGCGCGTTCACTTGCTGCACGCGGTGCAAGTCCAGTAGTTGCCGCAGGCCCGTGACGATTTCCGTCAGATCCTGCGGCGTCAGCGTGTTCGATACATAGAACGTCCGCACGATCTCGTCTTCCACGTCCTTGCGCTTCTGCGCGTTGTCCGGCGCCACAAAAATGATGTTGGGCGTCACCGGCTTCCAGAACGATTTGCTCTCGAGTGACACGGCATCGAGCGCCTGTTCCAGCGTCACATTCGGCAGTTCCGCGGTGATCCGGCGTGTCGTGAAATCCGGGTCGAAGATCACGCTCAAGCCCGCTAGCTTCGCGATGGTCTCGTACACTACCCGCGCCTCATTCGTCATTTTCAGGTTGATAGGCTCGCGCGACAGCGGCTTCAGTGCGGGTGGCGCGGTTAGCAGTGTCTCGTCTTCCTTCACGCTGCCGCTGATGTCTTTTGGTGATTGCGCGGCTTGTTGCGCGTTGATCAGCTCGAGCGTTTTCTTCACTTCCTGGTCGGCTATCGTGCTCGAAGGGTCGATCGCCTGTGCCTTTTGAAATTCCGCTAGCGCCATTTGCGGGTCTCCGCGCTTCAAAGCGGCGCGCCCCTTTTCAACGTGCCATTGGCCCGCTTCAAACCGCATCCGCACCGCGCGCAATTTGAATTCGGCGTTGGTGGGATTATCCCGGAGGGCGCGCTCATAATGGACCAGCGCCGTGTCGTAGTCGTCTAGGGCTTCGGCTTTTCGCCCTGCGGTGTACTCGGCGTTCCCCTGATTGTGCGGGCAGCCCGCCATCAGCAAAGCGGCCATCACTACTAGGGGTAAGAAGGCTATTCGGCGCAAAAGAGGTCCTCCGCGGGGGGCACGCGCGAATCTCCCTAAGTCTAACACCCCATCTTAGATGCCACAAGGTTTCCCATGTGTTGTGTCTGGGCGTGCGAAAGGCTAACACATTGAGCTGGGAAAGCTGTTACGAATTCATGAAATCCACTGCTTCCCCGGAAACCCACCGAAATCTGCGACTTGCGGGCGCTCCGCTGCGGCGGCTATGATAACTAGGCCGTGAAGAACGCTGCAAAAAAGGCCGATTATGAGGGCGTAAAGATCGTCGCCCAGAACCGTTCCGCCTCCTATAATTACATTCTTCTCGATAAGCTCGAGGCGGGCCTGGTTCTCGTCGGCACCGAGGTCAAGACCCTCCGCGAGGGCAAAGCCTCCCTTCGCGAGGCCTACGCCGAAGTTCGCGCCGGCGAAGTCTGGCTGGTAAACTGTCACATTCCGGAGTACCAGCCCGGCGGCACTCGCAATCACGACCCGCTCCGGAAACGCAAGCTGCTCCTAAACCGCCGCGAAATTCACAAGTTGCTGGTTCAGACGCAGCAGAAGGGCATGACGCTCGTTCCATTGAAGCTTTATTTTCGCGACGGGCTCGCCAAATGTGAGCTTTCCGTCGCGCGCGGCAAGAAATTTCACGACCGCCGCGAATCCGAACGCCAAAAAGAAGCCAAGAGGGAAGCCAGCGAGGCGATTTTCCGCTCTCGCCGCCGCTAATTACGAAAGGGAGACATGCAGATTCAACTGGAAACCCAGCCGTACACTTCGATTCAAGCCGACGCGCTCGTCACCTACATCTTCGACAAGGAAAACAAAATCGAAGGCGCCCTCGCGGATATTGACGGCGCCGCTGGCGGCCACATCGCAGACCTCGCTGCCACAGGCGAACTCACCGGAAAATCCCTGGAAACAGTTCTAGTCCATTTTCCCGAGGGTATGGACGCCAAGCGCCTGCTTCTCGTCGGCGTCGGCAAGCCCGACAAATTTTCCGTTTCCGATCTTCGTAAGATCGCCGGCACCGCTCTGCGCTACCTGAAATCCCGCGGCGTCAAGAAAATCGTCTTTCTCGCGCGCGAAGGCGAACGCGGCGCCGATGCCGTTCAGGCTGTCGTCGAAGGCCTCGTCACCGCCGACTTCGAATCCAACAAGTACCACACCGAAAAGAAGAACAATCGCGAAATTCAATCCGTCGCGCTCTCCGGCTTCGATCCTGCTCCCGGCTCGAATCTTGCTGCCGCCCTCGAGCGTGGCCGCGTCATCGCCGAATCCCAGAATTTCGCCCGCGACCTCATCAACGAGCCTTCCAATCGCCTCACGCCGCGCACGCTGGCCTCGAAAGCCGAAGCCATGGCCAAGGAAGTTGGCCTCGGTGTCGAAATCCTCGACGAACGCAAAATCTCCGAGCTGAAAATGGGCGCCCTCATCGGCGTCGCTCAGGGCAGCGTCGAGCCTCCCCGCGTGATCGTCGTCCGCTATACGCCCGAAAATCCTCGCCCCGGCGCGCCCGTGCTCGGCCTCATCGGCAAAGCCGTTACCTTTGACACCGGCGGCATCTCCATCAAGCCCGCGGACAATATGGAAAAAATGAAGTACGACATGGGCGGTGGCGCCACCATGCTCGGCGCCATGCGTGCTCTCGCCTACCTCAAGCCCTCCATTCCCGTCATCGCCGTCATCCCGGCCACCGAAAATATGCCCGGCGGGCGTGCGCAAAAACCCGGCGATGTGCAAGTCTCCATGTCCGGCAAAACCATCGAAGTCATCAACACCGACGCCGAAGGCCGCCTCATCCTCGCCGACGGCGTCACCTACGCCAAAAAACTCGGCGTCACTCATCTCATCGACGCCGCCACTCTCACCGGCGCCATTCAGGTCGCCCTCGGCACCGTCCACGTCGGCGCCTTCGGCACCCCCCGCGAGTATCTCGATCAATTCCTCGCCAGCACGAAAGCGGCTGGCGAAAAGATGTGGCCCATGCCCATTGACGACGATTATGAAGAACTGATCAAGAGCACCATCGCCGACATCCGCAACACCGGCACCGGCAAAGGTGGTGGCGCCATCACCGCCGCCTGGTTCATCAAGGAATTCGCCGAGGACACGCCGTGGGTTCACCTCGACATCGCCGCGACCTGTTGGGTGGACGAGGGCAAGCCCTGGCTCGCCAAAGGCCCCACTGGCGTCGCCATCCGCTCCATCGTCGATTTCGCCATGAAACTGTAGTGAAGGTGCGGTTTGGTCCGTGACGACCAGCTGTCCCGTGGCGCCACGCGCACACGTCCGTAGGGGCACGGCACGCCGTGCCCTACGGCTGTAGCGCTGGCGAAACGTCTTGGTAGCTCGCTTGTTTTGGACCTTACGGTGTCAAACGGGTCGCCAGGGTTGGCTTTATATCGGGCGTGATTTGCTGGCGCTTTTGGATTTTGCTTTTCTCTGAAATTTTCAATCTGAAATTTGAAATCGGTTTTTCCGCCTCACATCTTCTCCGGCGCCGTTATCCCCATCAGCCCGAGTGCCGTCACCAACTGCTCCCTCACCATCTCCATCAGCACCAGCAAAAATGCCCGCTTCTCCGCATCTGCCTCCCGCAATATCGGAAACTTGTGATAAAAAACATTGAACGCCTGCGCGAGCTCAAACGCATACCGCGCCACAAACGCCGGCTCCTGCGCCGCCACCGCCGCGTCCACTCGCGCCCCCAGCGATCCCGCCAGCAGCGCCACCTCCCACAAATCGTCTCCGTCCGGCGCCGCCAAAAATTTGCCTGCGTCAATTTCGCCGCTCTTCACTCGCACCATATTCGCGGCATCCGCCTCATCCAGCTGGTCCGCGCCCTTTCTCAAAATCCCATTCACGCGCACCACCGCATACTGCACATACGGCCCCGTCTCCCCGTCAAAACTCAGCGCGTCCTTGAAATCAAACGCAATCACCGTTGACCGCGTGAACCGCAGCAAAAAATATCGCAGCGCCCCAATCGCAATCGCATGAGCGATTGCCGCCCGCTTCTCCTCCGGCTCCTCCGCATGGCGCGTATCCACTTCCACTCGCGCCGTCGCCTCGAGCTGGTCAATCAAATCATCCGCCTTCACGCCCTGCCCCTTCCGCCCGCTCACCTCCACGTACGGCTTCCTCGCGTCCTCTTCCGGAATCTCGTACCCCATCTCGCGTGCGCACCGCGGCGTCAGCGCCACCACGTTGTACGCGAAATGCTTCAAATGGTCCGCCTCCTCGCCGTATCCGAGCGCCCTCAGTCCCGCCGCCACCACCTGCTGCGGATACGCCTGCCGCGCGTCAATCACGTTAAACACATCATGCGCGTGCCCGAATTCCGGCGCGCCCGGATCGTCCCGGTCGCTGGCCGTCACCCACGCCTCGTGCCCGTCCGGATGCTTGTGAAATCGCTTGTAATGGAAATCGCGCTCGAGCAGCCCGAATTTCCACAAATGGTGCGCGATGTCCTTCCCCACATACGTCACCGTCCCATTCGACCGCACGATAATCTTCGCCTCGGCCTCTTCCGTCGGTTCTTCCTCGCTGCCCGCCTCCTCCCGCTCTGACGGAAGCCGCATCACCCAGCAGCCCGCATTTTTCCCGCTCGTCGCCAGCTCAATCGCCCCTCGCTGCTTCAGCATCTCAAACGCGGCGTCCCAGAATTTCAGGTGCAGAATCTCGCTCTCTTGCGAAAGCAAATCGTAATCAATCCCCAGCCGGTCAAGCGTTCGCAAATGGCAATGCACAATCGCCGTCGAAACAAGCTCGCCCATCCTCGCCGCCTCGCCGCCCCCCTCCTCAATCTCCCGCAGCGTCCGCGCGCTCAGCTCGAGCCGTGTCTTGTCCTCCGCCAAAAATTGCGTTACCCGCGTGTACAAATCCCAGCAGTGATAATCGAATTTCGGCGCGTCCGTCAGCGCCGCCACGTCCGCATACGATTTTTTCTCGAGGTGCAAGAATCCCAGCACCACGTCCGCCACCTGCACGCCCGTGTTATCAATATAATTCTGTATCTCGACGCGCCGCCCCGCATGTCGCAGCAGCCTCCCAAACGTGTCCCCCAGCACTGCGTTCCGCAAATGCCCGATGTGCGCCGCCTTGTTCGGATTGATCGACGTGTGCTCGACCACTGTCTTCGGCGCATCCGCCCGCGCCGCCACGCCCTCGTGCCCCGCCTCCGCCACTGCTCGCCGGAAAAACCCCGCCCGGTCGAAATAGATATTCAAATACCCGCCGCCCGCCACCTCGACGCGCGCCACCCCCTCTATCGGCGCCAGCGAATTCGCAATCTCCTGCGCCAGCGC
>Ga0187782_10000695_pt1 | contig 23498 bp, 19 predicted proteins | sample 0715_SJ02_MP15_2_FD_132454 | JGI IMG/M metagenome (GOLD analysis project Ga0187782, IMG submission 132454) | Tropical peat soil microbial communities from peatlands in Department of Meta, Colombia - 0715_SJ02_MP15_20_MG | ecosystem: Environmental > Terrestrial > Soil > Wetlands > Peat | place... | reverse complement strand
CGGGATGACGAGCACGATTGCTCCGTATTATTCCGACGGAAATCTCACCCTCTATCAGGTCAACGTACCGGTGCCCCTGCCCGTCCGCCGCCCGACGCAGGCGGAGCTGCAATCGCTCGGCGCGGCCCCCGCGGGCACGCCCTACCCGCGGGCGCCGTTCTTGACGGACGGCGATGAGAGCCTCGAAGTTCACTACGTCGTCTCCAACCTCGATGCCGCCCCCCACACGATCTGGATGCTCATCGACCCGTGGAACGAGTTCGTTCGCTACAATCCGGGCGTCACGGTCGTGAGCGACGACGAGACCGACCCGAACTTCGGATACGATCTCAGCTTTTATGTGGACGGCAACTCTCGTGTCGAAGGAGACCTGACCTCCGACGACATGGAGGAAGTGGCGATCAAGCTGGCCGCCGCGGAGAACGTCATCTCGCAAGCGGCCGCCATTTCGACGCAGGCGATGGCGGGCAACGGCACCGATCCGACGACGCTGGTAAACCATATATTCAATCCACAGAACTGGTCGAATACGAACGATCCGCTCTTCACGCCGTGGGTGCCGCCCGTCATCGCCGGGCTCACCGGTTTCGACCTCGGCCTGCGGAGTGTCAATGCGCCCGCCAACGTCGCGGTCGAGATCACGATCCAGATTCAGGATCTCAACGGCAACCGCCTCGTGGCCGAGACCTCCACCGACCAGATCGGCATCCCGCCCACGGTGATCTCCCCGCCCGAGGCGAGGTTCTAGCAGCGCTTCACTCGACCGCTCCGAGCTTGCGCTCGATGGCCTCGAGGTGTGCCCGCACCTCCGGGTCGGTGCTGCGGAGCGCCTCGACCTTGCGCACGGCGCTGATGACGGTCGTGTGGTCCCGGTTTCCGAATGCGCGCCCGAGCTCGGGGAAGCTGCACTTCAGACGATGCTTGCAAAGGTACATCGCGACGTGCCGGGCGAACGCGATGCTCTTGTGACGGTCCTTCGAGAGCAAGTCCGTCGAGCGAAGCTTGAAGTGGTGGCACACGATGCGCTGGATGTCTTCGACGCCCGCCTCGTTGGGGCGCGAGGTCCCGGTCGCGGCAATCTCGGTGCGCGCGAAATCGATGTCGATCGGCTTGCCGAGGAGGGATGCCTTCGCCGCGAGGCGAATGAGCGTTCCTTCGAGTTCGCGAACGTTGCTTCTGACGCTCTGCGCGATGAAAAGGCAGATGGGGTCGTCGATCTCGATGTGCTCGAGCTGCGCTTTCTTCCGGACGATTGCGACGCGCGTCTCCAGCTCGGGCGCCTGAATATCGGCGACCAGCCCCCACTGGAAACGTGACACCAGGCGCTCCTCCATCTTGTCCAGCTGCTGGGGATACTTGTCGCTGGTCACGACGATCTGCTTGCTCGATTGGTGGAGCGCGTTGAACGCATGGAAGAACTCCTCCTGCGTCTGCGTCTTGCCGGCCAGGCAGTGAATGTCGTCCACGAGCAACAGGTCGCACCGGTCCCGGTAGCGACCCCGGAAATCGTGCATTCGCTGGTCGGTCAGCGCCTGGACGAACTCGTTGACGAACTTCTCGGCGCTTATGTAGACAATCCGCGATTCGGGGCGTTCTTCTCGGACGCGGCAGGCAATCGCGTGGACCAGGTGCGTCTTGCCCAGCCCCGTGCCTCCGCAGATGAACAGGGGGTTGTGCCGCCTTCCGCCGACGCCGGCCGCAGCCATGGAAGCGGCGTGGGCCAGCTGGTTGGAGGGGCCGACTACGAAGTTCGCGAACGTGTACTTGGCATTCAGGCTTTCGAGGGGGGGGCTCAGGGCCACCGACCGGGGCATCGGGGGCGCGACCTGGGGTACCCGGAGGCTTCCGCTCTCCGGCGGTGGGGGCACCGAAGAGTCGCCCGTGGTGGACGGGCGCAGCGAGAGAGGGCGGGGCCTGACGGGCGGAAACGACGAGGGCCTATCGGCAACGGGGCGTTCCACGGTGCCGCCAATGGTCCAGCGCACCTGGATGCTGAGACCCGTCCGTGTGCTCAGGCGCTCAGCCAGCGTGGGCAAGAAGTAATCTTCGACCCATTGTCGGACGAATTCGTCGCGCGCCCGCAGGGTCAGGACTCCGTCCGTCATCCCCTCGAATTGAACGCCCGAAAACCATTGATCGAAGCTCGCGGGTGATTTCTCGCGCGTGAACGAGACCGCTTCCGCCCAAACGTCTTCGCCGGGAAGCGGCGCAGCCATCGAAGCGGCGCGAGACGCTTGCAGCAGTTCTCCACACTCCTCGACGGCCAGCGCCGTCTGCACCGATTTCGCCGAAAGGCATTGGACATCGACGTTCAGCCCCATTGAATCCCTCGCAACGAATCGCTCGCTTGCGTCGAAAAGCCCCTACCGGATCCACTGTGCGGCAAGTGCCGCCCGTCACTCGCCGTCTCATGCCAACCGATCACATGCACCGACAGTTACCTTGCGAAATCACATGTTTTCCCCAACCTGTGGAGAACGGACGGCGCCCTTGCCTTTTCACGGGCAGGCCGAACTGGCTACAAGCTCCCAGCAGAGCCGGCTATTACGCACATTGCCTGCTGTTGTATCTATTTGGGCAACTGAAGTGCGAGAAGCGCTAACGAAAGGGAAGAGCGCGTCGCATCCTGCTCTTCACCCGACAAAAACCTCCCCGCACCGCCCCGATCCCCGATCGGGGGAGAGGCGGAAGACATACGCACCGTTGCCACTCAATCAGAACGGTGACCCATCCGTCATCCGCTCCAACGTGAACGGCCATGAGCTATCACCCCCTGTTGGCGCCCGTCCATGGCCTTCGTCCGAATAGATTCAACCTATTGTTAATGCTTACATTTTTTGCTTGTAATGCACCCGCGAAATGGCGTTCGCGTGCTTGTCACAACAGTCACGGTTGCCGAAGTCAGCGTTATGCCTTTCGAATCTGCCTCTTCGACCGGATGGGCTCCGCCGATGCGGCCGTTTTTGGCTCAGGTCTGATGTCAAGAGTCAACCGATCGGCATCTTTTTCGAAACAGACTCGCGACGACCCAGCGCAAGCAACGCCTGCGGCGGAAAACTCGTCGCCGACCATCCCGGGCTGTTAGGGTCTCGCCGTGCGTAGCCGTGCACTGGCGGTGCTGCTCGCAGCGGGCGGTACGCTTGCCAAGCTTGCTCTGCAAGGAGCGCCAGCGCTGGCCTCGCCAATGTCCACGTCTCCCGAACAGGCGTACGACCTCGGCGACATCCCGAGCGCGCGCGCGGTCGGCATGGGTGGAGCGCTCAATGCGCTCGGGGTTTCGACGAGCGCGCTCTACCTGAACCCGGCGAACATGGCGCTCGCGCGCGTGTACCACTTCGAAGGCCTCGCGGCGTACATGCCCGAGGCGCAAAAGCAGACGTACGGGCTCGCGGTGGTCGACTCGATGAGCAGCCGACTCGCCGGGGGACTGGCGGGAGTCTGGCAGAAGTTCGATCCCAGCGGGATCGACAGAACGTGGACCGACATCCGGGCCGCCCTGGCGCTTCCGCTCGGCGATCATCTCTCGCTCGGGGCCACGGGGCGCTGGCTCCGGATCGACCAAGCCGTCGACGGTGGTCCCTTCGGATCCAGTCCCGCTTCGGGGGGCACGGCGGGCAGCCCCATCTTCAACCGGCTGACGTTCGACGCCGGCGCCACCGTCAGCATCATCGATGGGCTGCGAATCGCGGTGGTCGGCCACAACCTCACGTTCACGAAGAGCGCTCTGGCCCCGACCGTGGCCGCCGCCGGAGCCGGGTACACCTCGCAGCTCTTCGCGCTCGAGCTCGATGGTTTGCTCGACTTCACCACCTGGAGCTCGACGCGCGGCCGCGTCATGGCCGGCGGCGAGCTGTTCCTCGCCGATCGATATGCGGTGCGCGTGGGCTGGCGTTACGACTGGGGAACTCAGCTCAACACGCCGTCGATCGGTCTCGGCTACATCGACCCGCGGTGGAGCGTCGAGCTCGGCGTTCGGCACGACCTCACCTCCGAGCACGCCTCGACGTGGCTCGTCCTCTCGCTCCGTTACTTCTACGACCCGTCCGCCGCCTCGTCGTCCCCCTCGCCCGCCGAACAGCTCATCGGCGGTATGTGACGTTTTCCCCCGTCCGTCATCCACTCCCACGCGGGGGGCCGTCAGAGCGAAGCTCGGTAGAGAGCGGCCATGTCGTCACGGGTCGTCGGCCGAGGATTGCTTTGGTGGCAAGCGTCCGCGATCGCCTTGAACGCGAGGGCCGGGATGTCAGCCTCGCTGACGCCTTCGGAATGCAGACCACGTGGAAGGCCGACCCGGTCGCGTAGAGAGCGGACGGCCTCGGCGCAGCTTCGAGCGTTCGGATCGAGAATCTTGTGAATCCGATCCAGTTTGGAATGTACGGCGGCCTCGTTGAACTCGACGACGGCGGGAAGGCAGAGCGCGTTGGCCAGCCCGTGGTGCAGTCCCTTCTCGCTGGACAGCGGATGAGCGAGCGAGTGGCAGGTCCCGAGACCTTTCTGAAAGGCAACGGCTCCCATCATGGCCGCCTTCATCATTCCGCCACGCGCCTGCAGGTCGTCGCCGCACTCGACGGCGCGCGTCAGGTGAGCCGCGCAGAGCTCCAGCCCCCCCAGCGCGATGGCGTCCGCCATGGGGTGGTCTCCCAGCGAACAGTACGCCTCGAGACAGTGTGTCAGCGCGTCGAAACCCGTTGCTGCGGTCACCCGTGGAGACATCGACCGCGTGAGCTCCGGATCGAGCAGCGCTGCCTTGGCGAGCAGATGGGGGCTGAAGATGACTGTCTTGCGGCCCGTCGCGGAGAGCGTCACGACGCCGGATCGCCCGACCTCGCTGCCGGTTCCCGCGGTCGTCGGGATGGTCACGATCGGCGGAACCGTGGGCCCGATGAAGCGACCCCCATCCGTCGCATCGTCGTAGTCCGCGAGGGGTCGTTCGTGAGTCGCGGCGAGGGCGATGAGCTTTCCGGTATCGAGCGGCGAGCCTCCACCGACGGCGACGACGCAATCGGCTCGATGCTCGCGATAGGCCGCCGCGCCTTCGAAGACGTTCTTTTCGACCGGGTTGGGGTCGACGCGATCGAAGACGGCGGTGGCGATCCCCGCCGTCTCGAGGAGCTTGCGCACACGTTCGGCGATGCCGGCTCGCGCAATCCCAGCGTCGGAGACGATCAGCGCGCGCCGGCCGCCGATGCGTTGGACTTGATCGCCGACGGACGAGACGGCGCCGGCGCCGAAGACGACGGTCGTCGGAAAGGCCCAGGTGACGAGACGGTCCATCAGCCGCGTCGTAGCACGTCAAACCGCCTCGAAGTAGCGACCCAGTTCCCACTCCGTGACCGCCCGCTCGTATTGACGGCACTCCCAATCGCGAGTGCGCACGTAGTGATCCACGAACTGCTCGCCCAGGATCGAGTGGGCGACGGAGCTCGCCGCGAGGAGCGTCGTCGCCTCGCGCAGCGTCCGAGGCAGGGGCGCGAGGTCCGGCCGTGCGGACGCATCCCCCACGGTCGGTGCCGGACGCTGCGCGGAGCGCTCGATGCCCCAGAGCCCCGCAGCCAGCGTCGCCGCCATTGCAAGGTAAGGGTTGATGTCCGCCGCGGGCTGGCGGTGCTCGATTCGGGTCGACTTCGCGCTTCCGGGGATGGCGCGGATTGCGCAAGTTCGGTTCTCGATGCCCCAGCTCGCGTTGAGGGGCGCCCAGACGCCGGGAACGTACCGCTTGTAGCTGTTGATCGTCGGCGACACGAGCGCGGTGAGCTCGGGCATCAGCGTCACCTGGCCTCCCAGGTAATGCCCGGCGACTGCGCTGAGCCCGGATTCGCTCGAGGGATCGTAAAAGACGTTCTTTCCTTCCTTCCACAGCGACTGGTGCAAGTGTCCGCTCGACCCCGGCAGGGCCGCGTTCCACTTCGCCATGAAAGTGACGGAGTAGCCGTGCCGCGCGGCCAGCTGCTTGAGCGCCGTCTTGAAGAGCGCGGCCTTGTCCGCCGCGCGCAGGGCCTCGTCGTAGCGGATGGCGGCTTCGTACACACCGGGCCCCGTTTCGGTGTGCAAGCCTTCGATGGGGATGTCGAAGCTCTCGAGCTCGTCGAGCAGGGCGTGGCAAAAGTCGGCGTTCTGCCCTTCGCGAACCCACGAATACCCGAACATCCCGGGCGAGAGCGAATCGAGGTTGCGAAAGCCCTTGGCGTGCAGGGACTGGGGAGTCTCCCGGAACACGAAGAACTCGAACTCGGCGGCCAGCGCGGGCTGGTACCCGAGCGCGTTGGCCCGGCGAATGACGCGCTGGAGGACACCTCGGGGGCACGCGGGGTGCGCCGAGCCGTCGTGCTGGACGAAATCCATCAGGAATGCGGCGGTGTCGGGCTCCCACGGGAGGACCCGATACGTGGCCGGATCGATGCGGGCTCGCGTATCGGGGTAGCCCGTGTGCCACCCGGTGACGCGAGCGTTGTCATACAGCGAGTCGGCCGCGTCCCAGCCGAAGACGACGTCGCAGAAGCCGATGGGCTCTTCGAGCGCCCCCCAGAATTTTTCGAGCGCGAGGTACTTTCCGCGCAAGATCCCGTCGATGTCGTATCCGCCGACCTTCACGTGGCGGATTCCGCGACTCTCGAATGACTCTTTCAGTTGCTTCGCGTCCATCGTCTCGCGAGCATATCGCCGATCCGCGGCTCGCCGGGCCGGGCCGTCACGGCGCAAGTTTCGTGTAGCTGTCGACGACCGCTTCGTAAGCCGCGGCAAGGAAGAGACGGGCGTCGGCGACCGATTCGGGCGGGTCGCCGGGCGCGGGGTTCGCGAAATCGCGCTGTTCGGGATGAAACTGCGCGCCGATGACCGGCCACGATCGATCCCGTGAGCGGAACGCCTCGGGCACCGTATCGCACCAGCCGACTCCGCTCGAGCTCGGGAAGACTCCGTCCCGAGGCCCGGCTGCAACCACATTGGGGCCGCAGAACGCGCTCGTGGCCAGCACGTCGAATCGACGCAGCGGCCCGCTCGCAAGGAACGCGTCGGGACGAATCGCATCGGAATGCGACTCCGGAAATGCCTGCGTCGTCGACCGGAGACGCGGACCCGCGACATCCACGAACAGAGGATCGTCCGGGACGAACTGGATCCGGGCGTAAACGGGATGCGGATCGGTCGGCCACGCGCGCTCCATGTCGACCGGCGGAGCGAACCCTCGGATCGGATGCCCGCTCGTTCGACGCAGCACGCGATCGATGAGTCGCATGTCGTCGTCGATCGCTCCGGCGTCCGCGGATCGAGCCTCGAGCAACGCGAGAATCTGCGCGCCTCCGCAGAAACCCAGGAAAGGTGCGACCCGGTTCTTCACCGCCGCCGAGAGCTGGCCCATGCCGCCGAGGCGGGCGTCGCGCAGAGGATCCCAGTGCCACCGACGCGGATTCGTCGGGTCGGGGCCGGTTTCGGAGGCGTAGTCCCAGTCGTTCGAGCCGCCGAGGACGGTGATCGGGGGCGGACTGCTCTGCGACAGCAGCTGCTCATCGAGCTGGGGGTCGTCGCCCTCGATCGACTCGAGCACCGCGCCGGCTTCGTCGCTCGCAGGTGCATCGAGCGGCTCGCCACGCAAACCGAGAGCGCGTGCGTACCGATCGTCGGCTGCGAGTGCGGGCAGGAGAGACGCGAAGCGGCTCTGGAGAAACTTGGCGTGATAGGCGTCGTTCGTCATGACCCCGCCCGGGGTGAGCTTCGATTGTCCCGCCGGATTCGCGTTGACGCTCAGAATCCACGGGCTGGCCAGAATGGGGCGGGGGTCGTCGGCCAGATACGCCGCGAGTTCCCGGACGACAGGCACCGCGTCGGCCTCCGGAAGACCGCTCGAACCGGTCGCGCCGTTCATGAGCAAGCGCAGCGATCGGATGCTCCGTGGCTCGCTCAGGGTGACGAGCCTTCGACGCAGCGGGAGAATCGAGCCATCGGGCCGGGACGGCTCGATCGCGATCGGCCAAAACCGGCGGCCGTCTTCGCTTGCCTCCAGCGTGTAGCGAATGGGCGCCCAGGCAATCGCGTAACCGTTGCCGCCCCCGCTGCGCGGTATGCTCGTTGCGTCGAAACCCAGCACGAGCCGGACGCGATCGACCCGCTCGGGCTCCGGTAGATCGACTCGCAGCGTCCAGTGGGTCCGGCCGGGACCGCCCGCCCATCTTCGAACGTACGTGCCGTCGATGGCCCCTTCGGCGGTGAAACCGGGAAAGGCGCCGTCGTCGGACGCGCGGCCGCCGAGCAGGATGTCGCGCGCGCTTTCGATGGCCTGCACTTCGCGAAGGACCGGGGGCCCTGCATTCGTTCGATCGATGATGAGACGGACACCGCAGGTGTCGGAATCGACGAACCAGGATCGGTGGGTGGGCTGCGCCAGTGCGTCCGTCGCGGGCGCCCCTCTTTGCTCCGCGCCCTCGATCGACGTCCACGTGTCGGACCCCCCCGCGTCGTCGCCGTCCCTGCCGTAGTCCGACGGCATGGCCGGGCGAGGGCACGTGGAGCCGTCCGGAACCGTCCCTCGAGTTTCCCAGTGGAACACGGTCGGCACGCCACTGGTCGTGGAATTTCCGAAGTGTGCGCGCAGCAGCCCAATGTGCACGGGCCTCGCGAAAGCCGCGGTCCAGCGCCACTGGCTCTCTCCGGGTCGCCCGGTCCAAACCGTCTCGTCGTGGCCATCCGCAGCCAGGCGTGCCGCCTCGCCCGTCGGGTCCGCGGCACGCACGGCGAGGAGCTCCGGAGTGTGCAGGGCGTCGAGCAGCGTGCTTCTTTCGTGGGCGAGGACGAGCCCTCCGGCCGCCGCTTGCCGCGCGGCCGACAGAACGACGGGCAGCGCAGTGGCCAGGGCCAGGACCGTCAGGCCGGGCAGCGTCAGCGATGGCCGATGCACGTGCGCGGAATCCGGATTCCTTGCTTGGAAGGGGGTCACCAAAGGACCAATCGTAGCGAAAAACCCCGCCTGACGCCGATTCATTCCCCACGCTCCGCAACTGGCGGCGCAACCTCGATCAGCACGTCCACGCCGCCCCGTAAAGCCGATCGCCCGCTCGGCGCGGAGCGCGCCGGTCACTCGAGATGGTGGACGTCCCCGAGCCGAGTCAGCATCGGCCCCCTGTCGCCGAATTCGAAGGAGGTGATGGAAGCGGTGGGGCAGGCCACATGGCTTCGAAACCGCCCGAGCGGCATGCCGAGGAGCGCGCAGACGATGACACGGATGGTGGCCTTGTGGCTGACGAGCATCACGTGCGCCTTGGGATGCTCGCGACGCGCGCGCAAGACGACCGGCAATGCGCGGGCTGCGATGGCGAACGCGCTCTCTCCGCCCGGAGGCGACACGAGAGCGGGGTCCGTGCGCCAGGCGTTGTAGTCCTCGGGCTCGTCGCGCCGAATCTCCTCCTCGAAGCGCCCCTCCCATCGACCGTACGCGATCTCCCGAAGGCCGTCGTCGATGATTGGAGCGATCCCGCAGGCGCGGGCGATGGGATCCATCGTCATGCGTGCCCGCGTCTTCGGGCTGCAGTAGAGGGCGCTCAGGCCGAGAAGCCGGGCCGCTCGAGCGACGCGCTCCGCCTGCGCCCGTCCGGTCTCGGTCAGCGGCGGGTCGAGATCGCCGCAGAAGATTCCCTCGGCTGCCTGGGCGGTGTCTCCGTGCCGGACCAAATGAAGCGTCAGCATGGTGGAAAGCTTCGAAATCGTACACCAGGGACGCGGCGATCGACGCGCGGTCGCGCGGTGGGAACGGTAGACTCGTCGGGTGCCCTCGCGAACGACGACCCGGATCGATCCCGGCGGCGTTGCACCGACGGTCCTCCCCTTCGACTGGGGGGCGGCCTGCGCCCACTTGTCGGCTGCGGACCCAAAACTGGGTGAGCTCATCGAACGGGTCGGGGCCGCCCGCCTGGAGCTGCACCGAACGCAGAGCCCGTTCGAGTCGCTCGTCAGGTCCATCGTGTATCAGCAGCTGTCCGGCAAAGCGGCGGCGACCATCCACGGCCGACTTGCAGAGCTTTTCCCGGATCGTCGCGTGCGGCCGGAGCTCCTGCTGACTCATGCCGACGAGCGGCTGCGGGCCGCGGGCCTTTCGCGAGGGAAGGTGGCCGCCCTCCGGGACCTCGCAACACGAACGCTCGATGGAACGGTTCCCCGGAGGGACGAGCTCGGCTCGATGGCCGACGACGAGATCGTCGAACGACTCGTCCGCGTGCGCGGCATCGGCCGGTGGACCGTGGAGATGCTTCTCATCTTCGGTCTGGGCCGGCCCGATGTCCTGCCCGTCCACGATCTCGGTGTGCGTCACGGCTTCAAGCTGACGTACCGAAAGCGATCGATGCCGACGGCCGAAGAGCTCACGCGCCGCGGTGAACGCTGGCGGCCGTTCCGAACGGTCGCGAGCTGGTACATGTGGCGCGCCGTCGAGCTGGCGCGGCGACCCAGGGCCGCGCCCGATCGCTGATCATCTCTCGAACGCCGCGGCGTCCGAGGCCGCGCGCTCCGCGAGCGCACGGTCGCCGTCCTTGGCCATCCGCATGGCGCGTGGCCGCAGCAACGACACCGATGCGTTCGAGAGCTCTGGATCGAAGGAAGTGAGAGCCGCGAGGCGATCGCGCTGTGGAGCGAACCCGTCGAGCGCGCGCCTTCGATCGCTGGGGCCCCGTGGCTCGGGCGCGAAGCGATCGAAGAGGGAAAACGGGACCAGATGGCGCGCAGCCGCCGGACCCCACGACGGCTCGTAGGCCAGCAGGATTGTCCTTTCGGCTGCCGCCGCGGACAGCGACGCTTCGGTGGGTGCGCCGGTCAGGGCGACATCGCGCCAGACGGCGACGAGAGCCGGGTCGCGGGCGAACGCGTGCCACGGTGGAGCGCACCGCGGACATAAAGGCGCGACGACGATGTCGCCTCTCACCTCGCCCTGCGCGCGCGCGGCGATCGCGCGGTCGAGAATGATGGGGCTCGTGACGAGAGCCACCGTGTCGAGCGGCATCGTGCCCCAGGCGACGTCGTTCCAGACTGCGGCCGCATACCCCGCGCGCGCCGCCCGCGACGTGAGTAGCGAGTCGTCCGCCGCTTCGACCGGGAGCACGAGCTCGAGCAGCACGACCATGCCCGCGCTCCAGCGCGAAAGGGGCACCTTCATGGCCGCGACCGCGGCTGCGATCGCCTCCATCGTCGCACTCGCCAGGACGCCCGTTGCCCCGAAGCCGGCGAGCAGTGGAGCGCCGAAGCGCGTGGGGCCGACCGGTGCGCCGAGCCACGCAAAGCCCGGCCCCAGGACTGCGACGACGGCAAGCCCTGCCGCCAGCGGTCGGCTCCGTGGGGAGCGCGCTGCGATGGCCAGTCCCACGATGGCGAGAACGACGAGCGTCGAACCAACATCATTCTGCACGTACTGAGCCGGCGATCCGCCGACGGACGCGCCGGTTTCGCCGCTCCACCCGTTCGACAGCGCCGGCACGGCCGCCCCGGCCAGGCGCACGCGCGTCAGGGCGACGAGCCACAGGGCAAGTCCCGCCACCCCGGCTGCGGCAAGCGAGGTGGGCTGCGCACGCAGAGCCGCTGCGAGCGACCGACGCGCCGGCGCGCTGGCACCGATCATCGCGCTGCAGCCTGCGAGCGCGCACGTCCCCACGCACGGCTCGTGTCCGAGCGCCAGCGCCAGGCCGAAGGCCGCGGCCGGCCACGAGATCGGTGGCTGCGAGCCGTCCGCATCGGCTCTCGCGACGACGGCGATTGGGGCGAGGATGAGAAGAGCACCGCTGACGCTCCCTCCCACGGACGCCGCCTCGGTCTGCCAGGGTCTCGCGAGGGTCGATGCGAGCGCCCCGATGCACGCGACGACGAAGGGCAATGCGCCCTTGCCGTCCCGCGGCGCCAGCAGAGCGCACCCCAACCGGTAGAGCACGGCGGACGCGATCCCGGCGACGAGGCCGCCCGCGAGCGCCGCGCGCGCCGCTTGGGTCCCGAGCGGAACGAGAGAGAAAAGGCTATCGAGCACGATGTCGGTCGCTCGCCACGGCTCCGCTCGCAGCGCGAGCACGCGGGCCACCCCGCCGTCGTGGGCTGCAGGCGACTCGTTTGCGACGAGCATCGCTGCCACGACCGCCGGAGCGAGCCCGGAGACTGCGAGCATCGTCGCCTCGATGCGTCGACCCGTCGGCGGGTTCATCGCGGCCATGGTAGCGTGCGAGCCCTACACAATGGCCCGGTTCATCGATGAATTGAAGCGTACGCACCATTGCGGTGAGCTGCGCGGCGGCGACGAAGGCGAAGTCGTCATCCTTTTCGGGTGGGTGGCAAGCTACCGGGATCACGGCGGGTGCGTGTTCGTGGATCTCCGCGATCGCGAGGGCATCACCCAGTTGGTCTTCGACCCTGAGCTCGAAGGCCACGGCGCAGTGCCGCGCGCGGCCCACGGAGTCGCCCGGGAGCTCCGCGGCGAGTGGGTCATCGGGGTGCGGGGCGTCGTCAAGAGTCGAGGCACGAACAAGAATCCCAAGCTTCCGACGGGCGAGATCGAAGTTCACGTCATCGAGCTGGGCGTGTTCAACCGAAGCGAGACGCCGCCGTTCGAGCTCGGTGACTCGATCGATACGAACGAGGAGAAGAGACTCCAGTACCGTTACCTCGACCTCCGGCGCGCGCCCCTTCAGCGCACGCTGCGCATCCGGCATCGGATCAACCAGGTGACGCGGCGGTACTTCGATGATCACGGGTTTCTCGAGCTCGAAACGCCGATCATGGTCAAGTACACCCCCGGTGGCGCGCGGAACTTCCTCGTTCCCGCGCGCATGCACCCCGGCAAGTTCTACGCCCTGGCGGAGAGCCCCCAGCTCTTCAAGCAGCTCTACATGGTGGCCGGGTTCGACAAGTACTTCCAGATCGTCAAATGTTTTCGCGACGAGGCCCTCCGGCTCGATCGACAACCCGAGTTCACCCAGATCGACGTCGAGATGTCGTTCGTGAATCAGGACGACGTGTTCCGCGCGATCGAGGGGCTCGTCTTCCGCGTGTGGAAGGAAATCCTCGGGCTCGACCTCACGAGCCTGTATCCGACCGGCCGCTTCCCTCAAATGGCATTCGAAAAGTCGATGAGCCTGTACGGTAACGACAAGCCGGATCTGAGATTCGGCTTGCCGCACGTCGACCTCACCGCCGTCGTCGCCGAGCACGGCGGAGGAGGCGTGCCGTTCTGGAAGTCCCTCGCCGACAAGTTCGCTCGCGGAGAGTACCGGTGGGATTTGCCCGCTGAAATCGTGAAGGCGCTCGTCATTCCCGCCGACCTGGCGGCGAAGCTGTCGCGCACCGAGGTCGACAAGCTCGAGGACTTCGTCAAGGGGATGGGCGCGAAGGGCCTCGCTCGGGCAAAGATCGACGCCGCCGGCAACTGGGTTCAATCGCCCCTCGCCAAGACAATCACGTCCGAGCTACGGCTCGCGATCAACGAGCGTGTTCGGGCCAAGGAGGGCGACCTCGTCGTCTTCCAGTTCGGTCGCGAGAGCACGGTGCAAACGGTGATGGCGAATCTGCGCCTGCATCTCGGCAAGAGGCTCGGGCTCATTCCCGAGTCCGGCCACGGCGGCGAGTGGTCGTTCCTCTGGGTCGTGAATCCGCCGCTGTTCGAATACGACGACGAAACGAAGAAGTGGGTCGCTGCCCATCACGCGTTCACGCGGCCCCACGACGACTGCGTCGATCTGCTCGAGACCGATCCGGGCAAGGTCCTCTGCTGGCGTTACGATCTCGTATTGAACGGTTTCGAGATCGGAGGAGGCTCGATACGTCTGCACGATCCGTCCGTCCAATCCAGGGTGTTCCGCGCATTGGGCATTTCGGACGAAGAAGCGCGCAGCAAGTTCGGGTTCCTGCTCGACGCCCTCAAGCTGGGCGCCCCCCCCCACGGGGGAATTGCCATCGGAATGGACCGGCTGTCGATGTTGTTGAGCGGCGCGGAGAGCCTGCGTGACGTCATCCCCTTTCCCAAGACCCAGAAAGGGACGGACTTGATGACCGACGCGCCGAGCACCGTGTCGCCGGCCCAACTCGTCGAGCTTCGAATTCGCACCGAGGAAGGCTGACGCCCGCGCGGTTCGTGGGATTCCTTCGGCGAGCATCAGCGGTCGAGCTAGCGCTCGAGCAACCGCCGCAGCGCCGTGAGGGGATCGAAGCCCAGAATCGCGGCGACGTCCTTTCCCGTCGCCTTCGCCACCTGGGCGCGCGCCGCGCTGGCCCAGGGCATGAGCGCGCCCAGAGGGGCAATGCGGCCCATCACGGCACGCAGGCCGCGCAGCGCGAAGTGCGCTCCGTCCAGCCCGATGGCGACGCCGACCGCGATCGGCATCGGCGCGATGACGATGTCGCGAACGGCAATCGCCCGGCTCCACGCGCCCGGCTGGCGATCCAGCTGCAGCGCGCGGAACGTGGAGAGCTCGGCAAAGCATCCGAACCCGAGCGGCGCGTAGCGCTCTTCGACGGCGCGAGCGAGATGGCGGTAATCGCGCCTCCAGTCGCCCGAGAGCAACCCCAGCCCCGATCGCAACTCGTCGGGACCTGCTACGACGTCGAAGGCGGCGCCCCGCCGCCGCGCGATGAACGCGGTCCACAAGCTGCCGCCGTCGAACAACCCGAGCGCGATGGCGTTGCTGTCGCTGCACAGGGCGTCGAGCGTACGATGGATGACGTTGCTCGTCGGCACGGGGACTCCACGAAGGCGCTGGGGCCAGGTCGAGATCGCCCCCTCGGAGATGAGGTCGCGGATGATGCCGACGAACATCAACGACTGGCTCGTGAAATCGTCCCCGCGGCGGGCGCGCGCGCCGAAGCGTTCCATCACCTCGTCCAGGGCGCCGAGTTGCACGCCGAGCGCCCAGCTCGCCCGGTGGGCACGTGCCATTTGCCCGAGTGCAGCGGCCTGCCCGGCGCGGAGCGCGAGGCTTCGCGACTCCAGCGCTTCCGATGGGACGGCGTCCTCGCACGGGTCGAGCCGACCGTGTCGCGTGTGCAGCAGCTTGAGCACGTGCCCCTCCTCGTGCACCACGATGATGCCGCCGCGCGCGCGCGTCGGCTCCCGATCGGGAGCGGCGCGCGGTTCCCACAGCTGGAGGAAGCGAAACCAATCGTCCGCCGTCCAGCCCTCGAAACGTACGTCGGCGGTGAGCAAGTCGGCGCGAGCATAGCAGGGCGTGCTATCCGGCTTGCCGCCGGTGGACGCCGAGGACCTATTCCGTCGCTACTTTCTCCCCCTGTATCCGGCCGACGCCCGTCGGGATCTGGCTCGCTCGCGCAGCCTGGACGCGAACCCCGGGGGCAACCGAAGCATCCTCATGCACCTGGACGACGCGGCGCAGCGGTTTGCCCTCAATGCCACGGCGTTGTTCGAGACGGACCTGCGACTGGACCGGAGCGACGCCAGCGTTCACCGCCTAGGCGCGGCGCTGACGCTCCGGCGGCGCGACGCCTGGGCGGCCCGAGGCCTGGCGGGGACGACGGACAACGCGCTCTTCAATGCGGTCGTCCATGGCGCCGCCTACGTGGGAGCATGCATCGTCGCGAACCATCGCGCCGCATGGGCTGTGCGGCGCCCCCTGTGGGAAAGCGTCGTGCGCGTACGATCGGCCGCGGGCGAGACGGATCTCGCGGTCTTCCACTGGTGGCTCAAGTCGCTCTCGACCTCGGTCCTGGACGTGCCATCCGGCGCCGGCCTCGGCGATCGCTACCGGGCTCACGTCGAGGTGCCTACGCTGCGTCCCGAAACGCTGCCGGTCATCGTCGCCGGTGACCGGCGCTTGCCGCGGCTGAACAACCCGAGTTACGCGCGGCTCCACAAGTACCTGTGCGCGCATCTTCCGGAGGTCCGCTCTCTCGGCGACGACTTTCCGAGCGCCGAGCGCTTCGCGACGTTCGCGCTCGCGTGGATGGATTTCCACGTCGTCGGTGGCGGCCGAAGCGTGCTTCTCGCGGGGGCCTCGGCGGAAGGTCTTCACCTCTTTTGGTTGGGGGTGGACGGATTCGAGAAAAGCGCCTTCGTACCCGGAGACGGAGCTGCCGAGCCGAGTGTGCGCATTCACGACGACAGGATCACGGCGACGACGTCGGACGGCGGACAGCCGCGCGTGAGAGAGATGTTCTGGTGGGGTCCCTGAGCGCTCTCGCTCATCCGGCCGACATGACCCGCGCGACCTGTTCCGCCCGCTTGCGCAAGACTTCCTCGAGAATGGGGCGGAGCGCAGCGACGGCGCGTGCGCGATGGCTGATGCGGCGCTTTTCCTCCGGGTCGAGCTCCGCCATGGTGCGGTTCGTCCCGGACACCACGAAGACCGGGTCATATCCGAATCCACCCGACCCGCGGGGAGTGCGCGCGATCGTCCCCTCGCAGACTCCCTCGACGATCCGCGGCTGGCCGTCGCCGGTGAACGGATCGATGAGCGCGAGCACGCAGCGAAATCGGGCAGCAAAGCCCGGGATCTCGCTCGCTCCGACGATCGGGTCGGTAAGCCCTTCGAGGGCCGCGAGCAGGGCAGCATTGTTCTCGGCGTCCGACGCCCGCTCGTGGGCGAACCGGGCGCTGTGAACGCCCGGGCGGCCGCCCAGGGCGTCGACTTCCAGCCCCGAATCGTCGGCGAGCGCGAGCATCGCCGTCGCGTCGGCGGCCGCACGCGCCTTTTTCGCGGCATTCTCAGCGAAGGTCGCCCCGTCCTCGAGGGTCCTTGGCGGGTCCCGCAGGCGGTCCGACAGGGCGGTGATGTCGAGCGGCAGGTCCGCGAGCAAGGCGCGCAGCTCGTCGAGCTTTCCCCGGTTGGTCGTCGCGACGACGAGCACGTCCCGATGCCGGCGCACGGGCTATGCGACCAGCGTGGAGGGGTCGACGCCGACGGCGAGCAAGGTCTCCCGCTGCAGTTGGACGAGCTTCGCAATCGCAGGCAGGGCGAGATCGATCATCGCGTCGAGCTCGCGCCGCTCGACGGGCGCCCCTTCGGCCGTGCCCTGAACTTCGACCACCTTGCCCGTCGACGTGGCGACCACGTTGAGGTCGACTCGGGCAGCCGCATCCTCTACGTAGCAAAGATCGAGCGCGAGACCCGCGTCGTCGAGGTGTCCCACGCTCACGGCGGCGACCTCTTCTTTCAGGACCGGCGCGCCGATGCGGGCGAGCGCCAGCGCCAGGGCCACCAGACCGCCGGTCACCGACGCGGTGCGTGTTCCACCGTCGGCCTCGAGCACGTCGCAGTCAATCGTGATGGTGCGCGCGCCGAGCTTTTGCATGTCGATTGCGGCCCGCAGGGCGCGCCCGACGAGGCGCTGGATCTCCTGCGTTCGACCGCTCGGCGCCTTGCCCCTTCCCTCGCGGTCCTGGCGCCTGGGATTGGCTCGCGGATGCATCTGGTACTCGGCGGTCAGCCAGCCCTGGTTCTTGCCCTCGAGAAACGGGGGAACCTTGTCGTCGACCGACGCCGTGCACAAGACGACCGTTCGGCCGGCGCGATACAGGACGGAGCCCTCGGAGGGTCGGTGGAAGCCCGGGATCATCTCGACCGGGCGGAGCGCGTCGAAGGAGCGGCCGTCGGGGCGTGTCATTGGGCGCCCCTTTAGCACGTTGGCGGGTGAACCCATGAGCTCTTGGCTGGAGCGATGGGGAGCGCCAGCCGAAAGCGCGTTCCGCCCGCTTCTCTGGGCTCACACGTCACGGTGCCCCCATGCGCTTCCACGATATGGCGTGTGATGGCCAGGCCCAGTCCGGTTCCCTCGCCCTTCGTCGAAAAGAACGGATCGAAGACACGGGCACGAATCGCGTCCGGAATGCCGCCTCCCCGATCGCTGACGTCGATGACGACGCTCATTCCTTCGGCGGCCACGCGCACGTCGATGGGCCCGCCCCCCGGCATCGCTTCCCGGGCGTTGCGCAACAGGTTGAGAAGCGCTTGGCGCAGCTGCGCCTCGTCGAATCGGACGCTCGGAATGCCCGCGTCCGCACGGACGGTCACCGTGCAGCCGGCGTTCTCGATTTCGCGTCGCGCGAACTCGACGACATCCTGCACCGTGGTGACGACGTCGTCGGCTTCCATCCGGGGCTGCGGCAAGCGAGCGACGCGCAGGTATTCCTCGCTCAAGTGCTCGAGACGCTGAACTTCCCGCTGGATCGCGGCCAGCAAGTTCTTGATCTCGGCGCGGGGCGCGGTGTCTCCTTGCGCGATTTCTTCGTCGAGCATCTCGACGTTCAAGCTCATCGCCGACAGCGGATTGCGAATCTCGTGAGTGACGTGCGCCGCCATTTTTCCGATCGCGGCGAGGCGTTCGTTCGACAGGGCGAGCGCCTGCGCGCGCGCGAGCCCAGCCACCATGTTCTCGAAGGCCGCTTCCAGTTGGCCGATCTCGTCGTCGCTCGGCGCCACCTGGCGTGCGGTGAGCTCGCCGCGCGAAACCGATTGCGCCCGCTCGGTCACACGTGCCAAGGGCGCAAGGAGCCTGCGGACGTGGAGGGACACGACCGCGCCTACCGCGAGCGTGAGGGCTGCGAGGACGGCCAGGGCCCAGATGGACCGCAACTCCCGGTCTCGCGCCCCGGACGAGAGCTCGTCAATCGATGCGTTCAGGCGCGCAGCCAGCAGCCGTAGGCGCTTGTCCGCTTCGTGCTCCAGCGCGCCCAGGGACACGAGAGTTTGATTCACGCCGTCGCGATCGCCGTTGGCGATCGCCGTGAACAGGCGGTCGAACAGGGCGCGATCGCTGTCGAGCAGCGCCTCGACGGCGTCGAGCTCCGCGGCGAGCCTGGGCACGAGCAGATGCGTGGCGCTGCCCCCGACCGCAGGGAGGGTTTGTGTGAGGGCGACCCTGGTCTCGACCAGCATCGTTCGCCTCGCGCCCGCGAGCGTCTCGAGCAGCGCGCGCGTCGACCCGGGCTCGCGCTCGTCGGGAATTCCGTCCACGAGCGTCGAGAGGGTCGTCTGTGCGGCCCGCAATTGTGCCAGACGCATCGCGACGGGCACGTAGCCTCTGCCGAGCTCGACGCTGTCGTCGGCCGCACGGCGCTGGGCTGCGATGCCCCATCCCAGGGTCGCGGCGAACGCAAGACCCGTGATCGCGAAGGACACCAGCACGCGGCGCGCGATGGTCGACCGAGACCCGTTCAATCCGGCTCGGAGCGTATCAGCCGGCCCGCACCGCCCGCGGGCCGAAAATAGCCGAGCCGACGCGCACGAGCGTGGCGCCGCACCGAATCGCAGCCTCCAGGTCCCCGCTCATCCCCATCGACAGGTCCGGCAGAGCGGCCGGTCCCCCGTGCAGGCTGCGAAGCGCCGAGAGCGTCTCGAAGACACGCGTACTGGCCGCCGGATCGGCCGCCGGCGGCACCGTCATCAGCCCGCGCAGAACCAGCGCCGGTTCCGCGCGGACTGCAGCCATGACTTCCGCGATGTCCCCGGGGGTCGCCCCGGCCTTTTGCGGCTCGCCGCCGACGTTGACCTCGATCAGGACCGGTAGAGCCGAGGTTCGTTCCTTGGCGGCGCGCCGGCCGAGCTCGCGCGCAAGGACCGGCGAGTCGACCGTGTGCACGAAGTGGGCGTGACGAGCGACGACGCGAGCCTTGTTGGTCTGGAGATGGCCGATGAAGTGCCACTCGAGGTCCTGGAGGTCGGATAGCTCAGCCGCCTTCGACGCGAGCTCCTGGGCGTAGTTCTCCCCGAACGCGCGCTGGCCGGCAGAGTAGGCTTCGCGGATGCAGGCGGGCGGCTTTTCCTTCGAGACCGCAATGAGCTTCACCGTCGCCGCATCACGCCCGCATTCGCGCGACGCGCGTTCGATCCGAGTGTGGACCTCGGCGAGTGCTGCTGCGATGGTCACTGCTTGCTCCGTCGTGCGTGCCAGATCATCACGTCGCTCTGCGTCGTGAGCGGCCCGCCCTGGAAATCGCCGTCGACACGCTCGACCTCGAAACCGTTGTAGTGCAGCAGCGCTTCCCATTCGCAGGGGAAGAACTGCCGGTGGGCGAGCGGCGTCATCCATGCGCGCGACGCGTCGTTCACGGCTTCGAACTCCATCGCGACGAACAACACCTGCCTGACCGGATCGTAGTCGAAGCGCTCGCGATTGCGCACGAGCACGCCGGCGGTCGGGTGACGGAAGTTGGCCGCCCGGAACGGACGGGACGGATCGCGCGCCAGATCGGCGATCGCCGGCATCGACATGTCGACCACGAAGCGACCACGAGGCGCGATGTGGCCGCGTACCCGCGCGAGAAAACGCTCGACGTCGTCGCGAGTGTAGAGATGGAGCGCCGTGTTGAACGGCGCCAGCACGAGGGCGAACTTGGTCGACAGCCGCGTACGGCGCAGGTCTCCGCGCACCGCACGAACGCGAGCGCGGACCTCGGGCGGCTCGCGGCGCAGCCGCATGCGCAGGTCGTCGAGCATGGGCTTCGAATGATCGATTCCGGTCACCGATACCCCGCGCCGCGCCATCGGAATGGCGATGCGGCCGTTGCCGATCCCGCACTCGAGGACCGGACCACGCGCCTTTTCGGCGAGCGCGACGTAGAACGCCACGTCCTCGACCCGGCGCGCGTACGTCACCGTGTAGTACGCGGGGTCGTCGTAATGGGCGAGCGAACCGGATTGCAGCTCCCGGTCGAGGCGAGCAGAACCCGGCCCCCAGGGCCGTGAAGTGGAACGGGCGCGTCGGTGCCCGGGCGTCAACCGAACTCGCGGCGGTTCAGCTCTTCAACGTACTCTTGAACGGCGGAGTTGGTCGGGCGGTCGTATCGCACCTTGCCGGACGCGATCTCGCGCAGCGCGGTCACAGCGGCCTTGTTCTTCGAGTGGACGAGCGGCGCCGCGCCCTTCATGAGGACGCGCGTGCGCTGCGAAGCCAGAACGACCAAGGCAAAACGGTTCTCCTCGCGTTCCAGACAGTCTTCAACGGTGACTCGGGCCATGGTCGGTGTTCCTGGATGTCGTTAGAAACGAAGACGCGTGACGACGCCGCACCTCGGCCGAATGCTTCTCGGCACCGGCGGCGACCGGATGCGTCACCAACCTAGTCGGGGCCGGAATTTCCGGCAAGCAGGAGCCGCTCGATGGCGTCGAGCTCGACCACCAGCCCCTCGCCGAAGTACCACTCGATTTCGCTGCGAACCCCCCGGTAAAGGGTCGGGCCGTCGTCGATGCACTGGAGCGAGCGGTCAGCGATCTCGTTCGAGGGGTGAAGGAGACCCCAGTCGAACGTCACCGGGAAGAGAGAGCTGACCATCGGCTTGAGATCGTGGTAATCGAGGCCCCGCTCGAGCGCGAACGAGTGCAGCATGCAGCCTCGTCCTCGTCGACTGCGGAAGACGCACGCGCCGTCCTCCACGCGCGTGCGCGTTTGCTTTCCACCCGGAAACTCACCGTCGTCGGTCCAATCGCCCGTCCACCACCGGTCGCGAGGCACTCCCGTGTACTGCTCGAGATCGGTCGCGTGGGCTTCGACGCGGGCGACGTTCTCGACGTCGATGTCGGCACCGTATTGACAGCAGGAGTCGTGGCAGTAATCGCACTTCATGCAGTGGACGAAGTAGCGTTGCCTGAAGATCGCCGTGTCGACGCGATCGACCACGGGCGCGCCCCAGCGGCATTCGTAACGCCGAGATAGCTGCCGAATCACGCCGGCCATCCTACCATCCGTTCGGGCGCTCCCGTCACGGCTCACCCGTCTTTGCCTTGGCGAAGGGGCGAAATCGGCATGGCCATCGATCGGCAGGACCAAGAAGCAGGAGCGAAGGAGGACCCAGCGATCTTTCGCACGGCGTGGTGGCAACGGCTGGCAGCCGAGGCATCAACTTACGAGCTGACCCGCTTGGCCATCTTGCGCCTCCTGGGCCTCGTCTATTTCGTGGCGTTCTTTTCCCTATGGGCGCAAGCGCCGTCGCTCATCGGATCGCACGGCTTGCTGCCGGCCGCCCAGCTTCTGTCGGTGCAGAGGGCGCGGCTCGGCGCCGAGGCGTACTGGCGATTGCCTACGATCTTCTGGCTCGCTTCGTCGGACGGGGCGCTCCGCGGCGCTTGCGCCGTCGGCACGGCGCTGTCGCTCGCCGTGATGTGCGGCGCCACGAACGCCGCGATCCAGCTGGCGCTCCTCGTCCTCTATTCGTCGTTCGTCCATGTCGGACAGATATTTTACGGCTACGGCTGGGAAATTCAGCTGATCGAGACAGGCTTTCTCGCCGTGTTCCTCTGCCCTTGGACGACCCTCGCCCCCTTGCCTCGGTGGCGCGCCCCGAAGATCGTCATCTGGCTCCTGCGATGGCTGATCTTCCGCATCATGCTCGGTTCGGCTCTCATCAAGCTCCGCGGCGACCCGTGCTGGAGGGACCTGAGCTGCCTCGACACGCACTTTGAGACGCAGCCGAACCCGAACCCGCTCGCCTGGTGGCTTCACCACGCTCCTCACGCCGTCCACGTCGCCGGCGCGCTCTTCAACTATCTCGCGGAGCTCGTGGCGCCATGGTTCGTCTTCGGGTTTCGGCGCTTCAGGCATCCGGCGGGCGCCGTACTGGTCTCGTTCCAGGTCGCGCTGATCCTGAGCGGCAACCTCTCGTTTCTGAACTGGCTGACGATCGTGCCGGCCCTCGCGTGCTTCGACGACAGCGCGTTCGGGCGCCTGCTGCCCCGTTCCGTTCGGGGGGCGCTTCTCGAGCGATTCGAATCGCTGGCAACCTCGCGCCCCCAAAGCATCGCCGCGAACGTGATGGCCGTCGTGGTCGGCCTGCTCAGTGTCGGCCCCGTGGTGAACCTCGTGTCGCCCGATCAGGTCATGAACCGCTCGTACGACCCGCTCGGCCTCGTCAATACCTACGGCGCGTTCGGATCGGTGGACCGTGCGCGCTACGAGGTGATCCTCGAAGGGTCCGACGACGATTCCCCGGACGGCGCCTCGTGGCGCGAATACGAGCTCCCGTGCATGCCCGGCGACGTCCGGCGGAGGCCGTGCGTGGTCACACCCTACCAGCACCGGCTGGGCTGGCAGATGTGGTTCGTGGGAAATGGCGCGGCTCGCGGCGAATCGATCGAGGGCGAACCGTGGCTCGTTCACCTCGTCTGGCAGCTCCTCGAGGGGGAGCCGTGGCCGAAGTCGCTTCTCTCGCGCGATCCATTCCCGCGCGCGCCACCACGCTGGATCCGGGCGGGAATCTGGCGTTACCGCTTCTCCTCGTCGGTCGATCGCGGCGTCTGGTGGACGCGCGAGCGGGTGGGCGAATTCCTGCCCCCCGTCTCCCTCGGGCACCGGGGACTACGCGAATACGTCACCGCGTACCAGTGGCCGGACGCGGATTCGCTCTGAGCGCGACTCTCCCGCGCCGGACTGAGGGTAGCATCCGGGCCCCCGGCCGATGGTGTTCCATAACGTCGATGTCACGAGCGAGATCGTCGCCGTCCCGCTCGCCGCGGGGCTTCTCGGTCTGGCGGCGGCGCTCCTGCCCGCGGGCGAGCGCCGGCGCGCACGCCAAGGTGCCGTGCTGCTCGCGTGCTCGCTCG
>Ga0187782_10000694_pt1 | contig 23504 bp, 20 predicted proteins | sample 0715_SJ02_MP15_2_FD_132454 | JGI IMG/M metagenome (GOLD analysis project Ga0187782, IMG submission 132454) | Tropical peat soil microbial communities from peatlands in Department of Meta, Colombia - 0715_SJ02_MP15_20_MG | ecosystem: Environmental > Terrestrial > Soil > Wetlands > Peat | place... | reverse complement strand
CGCTCGCTGATTCATTTCAATATCGGAACCGATACGATGCCGCGGGAGCTGATCCGGGCGTTGGGCATCCTGAAAAAGGCCGCCGCGATCGTGAACCAGGAGCTCGGCAAGCTCCCGACGGAAAAGGCCAAATTGATCGTGCAGGCCGCCGACGAGGTTGTCGCCGGAAAGTTCGACGAACATTTCCCGCTCCGCATCTGGCAAACGGGCAGCGGCACACAGACCAATATGAACGCGAACGAAGTGATCTCGAATCGCGCGATCGAGCTCGCGGGTGGCGTGATGGGCAGCAAGAAGCCGATTCACCCGAATGATGACGTCAATATGTCGCAGTCCTCAAACGACACGTTTCCCACGGCCATGCACATTGCCGCTGCGTCACGTGTGGCGCAGGATTTGATTCCCGCTGTCGAGCAGCTCCGCTCCGCGCTCGACGACAAGGCCCGCGAGTTCGCGAGCGTCGTCAAAATCGGACGGACGCACCTGATGGACGCGACCCCCCTTACCGTCGGGCAAGAAATCTCCGGATGGGTCAGTCTGCTGGACCGCGACCTAGCGCGGATTCGCGAAGCGCTGTGGGACCTTTACGATCTGGCCATCGGCGGAACTGCCGTCGGCACCGGCCTCAACGCACATCCAGAATTCGCCGAACGCGCCGCGAGAAAAATCGCCGAGCTAACAGGTCTTCCGTTTCATTCTCATCCGAATAAATTCGCTGCGCTTTCTGCTCACGATGAGCTCGTTTTTGCGAGCGGCGCACTCAAAACGCTCGCGGCATCGCTAATGAAAATTGCCAACGACATCCGCTGGCTGGCCTCCGGGCCCCGCGCCGGCTTTGGCGAGCTGGTGTTACCAGAAAACGAGCCCGGCTCCTCCATCATGCCCGGCAAGGTCAATCCGACCCAGTCCGAGGCCATGACCATGGTCGTCGCGCAAGTCTTCGGTAACGACGTCGCCGTTAGCTTCGCCGGATCACAGGGCAATTTCCAACTGAACGTCTTCAAACCCGTCATCATTCACAACTTTCTGCACTCCGTGCGCCTGCTCACAGACGCGTGCCGCTCCTTTCGAGAGCATTGTATTGAAGGGATGCGACTGGACCTTCACTCGATCCAACACCACCTGAATAGCTCTTTGATGCTGGTCACCGCGCTCACGCCGAAGATCGGCTACGACAAGGCCGCTGAAATTGCCAAGAAGGCGCACCACGAGAAGCTGACCCTCCGCGAGGCGGCGCTGCAGCTCGGTTATCTGACGGAAAAGGAATTCGACGAAATCGTCCGCCCGGAAAACATGACGCGTCCCTGAAGTTCGGCGGCCTTATTCGCGTATGACGCTCGAAACGGGCGGAGGTTGGTGACCTGAGCTGGAACGAATCTCGCGCACGATCTTCTGTGCGAGCCGCTGGCTTGTGGAGCACTCTGAGTCGTTGATGCGACACTGCGCGATCGTCAGCTTACAGCCGCACGTGCAAATTTCAGAATTGAGCCGTTTAAGCGCAGCGTGCTTTTGGTCCTCGCTGAGTCCCTTGAAGTCAACGCCGGGCAGTTCTTTCGCGTGGATGGCGTTCTTCAGAAAGATCTGACCCGTATCTTCAAAGGTTTCGACCTTTGCATCCACAGGCATACCGAGCAAAGAACGCACTTCGGAATCGTACACGTCGATGGGGTACAGGCCCTCGTGCTTTTGCACGATCTTTCCGTCGGTGTTCACCACAAACGACGTAGGCAGCGCGGGCACACCGCCGTATTCCCGTGAAAGGGTGCGGCTGCCCATCACGATCGGGTAGTCGATTCCCATCTCCTTGACGAACTGCCTGACGTCGTCGGAAGGTGCATCATCCATCGAGACCCCGACGATCTGCAGGCGATCCTTGAAGCGCTTCGAGAGCTCGATCATTTCGGGGATTTCGTCCCGGCAGGGCGGGCACCACGTGGCCCAGAAGTTCAACAGTACGACTTTCCCGCGCCAGTTGGCGGTCGAAATCACCTCGCCATTCAGATCGCTCAGCAGAAACGGCGGCATCGGCTGCGGATTGCTGGCAAATCGGATCACGAATTGTGTTCCGTCATCGCTCAGGTTGGGGTGTTGTTTTCCGGTTGCCGCCACGTGGCGGGAAGACCGCACCGCTATCGCCAGTAGGCCCACGAACAGGAGAACGACGATGGCAGGCTTCTTCACGTTGACTCTATTATGCGGCAGAGGTTCGCGCGGCACAATCCGGTCACCGGAGGCCAATCCTTGAGGCATCCTGGGACGACAGGGGAAACGCGTCCTTCGGCGACGCTGGCGTTTGCGCGGGTTTCAGAATCGGCGCGGCTACCCAATCTCTCAGCGAGCCGGGGTTCGGCTGAAGCACAGGTCCCATCTTCCTTCCGCGTGCGATAATCTGGCTACGGCATGCGCACCATCAAACTCACAATTTCCTATGACGGGGCGGCTTTCCACGGCTGGCAATTCCAGCCCGGTCTTCTGACGATCCAGGGAGCCATAAACGAAGCCGCGCGCAAGATCACGCAGGAGAAGATCGTCGTTCACGGCGCAAGCCGCACCGACGCCGGGGTGCACGCGCTGGCTCAAGTCGGGCACTTCAAAACGCGGTCGACGCTGTCACCGCTGGAAATTCAGCGCGCTTTGAATGCGTTGCTTCCTCCCGCCATTCGCATCGTTGCCGCGGAAGAAATGGGCCCTGAGTTTCACGCCCGCTGGTTCGCGCAGGGGAAAACCTACCGCTATCGCATCTACCGCGGCCGTGTCCTTCCGCCGTTCGAGCACGGTCGCGCGCTGCATTACCCGTGGCCGCTCGACGAAGAGCGGATGGTTGAAGCGGCGCGCTTGTTCGAGGGCGAGCACGATTTCAGTTCGTTCGCGGCCTCGTCCGGCTCGGAAGATGATGATCGTGACCGCCACACAGTCCGCGTGATTTTCTCATCGGAGATTGTGCGTGAGCCGGAACGCGAAGAGATGTCCTATCTTGTGCGCGGTCGGTCCTTTCTTCGGTACATGGTGCGCAAAATGGTGGGCACACTGGTGGAAGTCGGGAAGGGAAGGCTCACGCCGCAGGATATCGCGCGGCTGTTCGCGGCAAGGGACCGCTCTCGCGCCGGCCCAACGGTCCCGCCCGAGGGCCTTTACCTGGTCTCGCTCGATTATCCCGATCCCACCGATTCACTCGCTTCGGCCGCATCCCGTCGTCGCTCCTATCCAAGCGTTTAAATCGGTCGTTCCCCGATCGCGGCGGTCGGAGCCCGCATCCGGACGGTTCCGGCCTTTTTCGATTTTGGAGTACAATTTCCTTGGTCTTCTGCTCGCTCACCATGATTGCTGACCTCGTTTATGACTGGAACGCGCATTCTGCGCCGGAAATCCCACCCAACCGGCGCGTGATGCTGAATGATGAGACCCTGCGGGACGGACTGCAAAATCCCTCCGTTCGCGATCCATCGATTGACGAAAAAATGCAGATTCTGCACCTCATGGAAGACTTAGGCATCGACGAGGTCAACATCGGCCTGCCGGCCGCCGGGCCCCGCGCGTCGGCCGACGCGGAGGCCCTCGCGCGCGAAATCATCGGCTCGCACATGAGAATTCGGCCCAATCTGGGCGGCCGCACGCACCGCGGGGACATTCAGGCCATGATCGATGTTTGCGAGCGCGTCGGCCAGCCCATCGAAGCCGCCATGTTCTTAGGATCGAGCCCGATTCGTCGCCTGGTCGAGGATTGGAGCGTTGAGCACCTCCAGCGCACCACCGAAGACGCCGTGACCTTCGCGGTGTCCCACGGTTTGTCACCGATGTACGTGACGGAAGATACGATTCGCACCGACCCCTCTACGATTGTCCGGCTTTACTCCACGGCGATCCGCGCGGGGGCCCGTTCGATCGTGCTGTGCGACACGGTGGGGCATGCCACTCCTCGGGGCGCTTACAATCTTGTGAAGTTCGTGATCGAGGAGGTCGTCGAGCCCTCGGGCGAGAAAATCCGCGTCGATTGGCACGGACACAATGACCGCGGCTTGGCCGTCGCAAACTCGCTCGCGGCCGTTGCGGCAGGCGCCGATCAGGTGCACGCCGTCGCCCTCGCTCTCGGCGAGCGTGTGGGCAATACGCCGATGGAAGTGATGCTCGTAAATCTGCGCCTGCTCGCCTTGATTGACCGCGACCTCTCAAAGTTAAAGGATTACTCCGAAGCGGTCGCGCGCGCGACCAACACAGTCATCCCGCCCAATTATCCGGTCGTCGGCCGCGATGCCTTTCGCACGCAGACCGGTGTGCACGCCTCTGCCATCGCCAAGGCTCACAAAAAGAAGGACGTAGAGCTGGCGGACGCCATCTATAGCGGCGTTCCCGCGCACCTGTTTGGCCTCGAGCAGGTCATCGAGATCGGGCCGATGAGCGGTCGCTCGAATGTCGTCTTCTGGTTCGGCAAACGCGGCATCGTCGCGACCGATGAACTTGTCGAGCGCGTTCTCTCTGCTGCGAAGCAATCCAGCAGCGTGCTCACTGAACAGGAAATTCTGGCGCTGGCGGCATCTTCGGCGCCGGGTAAATCACGGCCGTGACCGCGACAGGGACAGCGAAAGAAGGACGGCACCCGTTGGCCCAGGGGATACCATGAACTCTCTGATGGGCAGGGTCGAGACTTGCGACCGGTAGGATGAATTCCCCCGCACACCACGGGCTGGAAGTAACGATCCGTCCGCTTGTGGAAGGTGACCTTCCAGCCGCCGACCGCATCGTTCGGGTCGCCTTCGGGACGTTTCTGGGCATGCCTGATCCTTCCGGATTCATGGGCGACGCCGCCTTAGCGCGCACGCGTTGGTTCGCCGATCCCAGTGCCGTGCTGGCCGCCGCATACGCTGGAAAACTCGTCGGTTCGAACTTTGCCACCAATTGGGGCAGCTTTGGCTTCTTCGGCCCCCTCACGGTCGAACCGGAGTATTGGAATCGCGGCATCGCACAGCAACTCCTCGGTCCGACGATGGACATCTTCCGCCGCTGGGGCAATCGCCATCTGGGCCTTTACACATTCGCGCACAGTCCGAAGCACATGGCGCTTTATCAGAAATTCGGTTTCTGGCCGCGTGACCTCGTCTGCAACTTCACGAAAGGAATGGATGGCGCGGTCGAAGCTCCGCGCGATACCTGGCGTTTTTCCGAATCGAAACTCGCCGACCGTGAAAGCATTCTGGACGCCTGCCGCGAAGTTACGGGTGCCGTCTTCGAAGGGCTTGACGTGCAACGGGAAATTCACGCCGTTGCCGACCAACAGCTGGGCGACACCGTTCTCGTGTGGGACGCTTCGCGTCTCGCCGCATTCGCCGTCTGCCACACCGGCGCGGGCAGCGAAGCGGGAAGCGGCGTCTGCTATGTGAAGTTTGCCGCTGTACGCCCAGGAAATCGAGCGGGTCAGGATTTCGTACGTCTCCTCCGCAGCATTGAAGCCTTGGCGGCGTCGCGGAATGCCCCCAAGATCACGGCGGACGTCAATTGCGCCCGTCGGGAAGCTTTTCGCGCCATGCTTGCCAACGGATTCCGGCCGGGCATGCAGGGAGTGGCTATGGAGACGGGCGACGCTCGCTCCGGCTACAATCGTAGCGATGTGTATATCCTCGACGACTGGCGCTAGAATCAGTCCACGAATCGCGTGAAAGTCGCTCTCATCTGCTGTATCTTTTTCTGGATGACCCCGCTGTCGCTTCGCGTCACGCAAGAGCCCGTCACGCAAGTGGCGGACGACCCCCGCTGTGCGCGGGGTCTGGCTTGGATCGATGAGAATACCGCCTGGGTCACCGAGCAGCAGATTCGCCTCACGGAAATCCCTGCGCCGGAATTCGGCGAAGCCCGCCGTGCGGCCGCCCTCAAGGATCTTTTCGCAGCGAGCCAGCTACAGGTCCGCATCGACAAAACCGGCAACGTGATTGCCGAGCGCGCCTGGGCCGACGGGAAAGGCTCCTCCGGTCTAAAGAGCGTGATCCTGATCGCCGCGCATCTCGATACCGTGTTTCCTGCGAACACGGACGTTCACGTGCGGCGCGACGGTGAGCGGCTGCTGGCGCCCGGAATTTCCGACAACGGCGCCGGACTCGCGGCTCTCGTCGGATTCGCGCGCGCGCTCGCCGAATCGGGCATTCGTACCGAGAAAACCATCGCCCTGGCGGGCGACGTTGGCGAAGAGGGGGAGGGAAATCTGCGTGGCATTCGATCTCTCGTCGACGCCTACGGTGCGCGCCTGGCGGCCGTAGTTGCGGTGGACGGCCCCTCTTCGGACCACATTACTACGCAAGCGATCGCTTCGCGCCGCCTCGAAATCGACATCACCGGTCCCGGCGGACACAGTTGGTCGGACTTTGGCGCCGCGAATCCGATTACGGCAATCTCTCGCGGCATCGTCCGCTTTTCCTCGGTTTCGATTCCGACCGACCCACGCAGCACCTATAACTTTGGAGTCATCAACGGCGGGACATCGGTGAACTCCATTCCTTCGCAGGCGGCTGTGAAAGTCGACCTGCGTTCTGAGGACGAGCGCGAGTTGACGCGCTTGGAGTCTCGTCTTCGCGATGCCATGCAGGCGGGGGTGAACGAGGAGGTCTCCCAAACGGGGGCGGCGAGCGACGCTCTACAGTTGAATTTCCACTTGCTCGGAACGCGCCCGGCAGGGAGACTTTCCGATGACTCACCTCTGCTCGCCACCCTTCGCAGTGTGGACCGCTACCTCGGCAATGTCTCACGCCTGGAAAAAAGCTCCACGGATGCCAACCTTCCGCTTTCGCTGGGAATTCCTGCGGTGGCAATCGGCGGCGGAGGGAAGGGCGGCGGCTCGCACACCACCGAGGAGTGGTACGACCCCACCGGCCGCGAGCTTGGCCTCAAGCGCCTATTCCTGACCGTCGTCTCCCTCGCCGGTATGGAACGCTAGAGCCGGCAAAGCTTGGCTTGTCGTGCCCCCGGGCGCCGCTTACACTCCCTAGCTCATGCCGACCAAGCGCCTGCTGGCCGACCTCGCCTTGGGTCTCTGCGCCCTGATCTGGGGCACCACGTTCGTTGTCATTAAGGACGCGCTTACCGACATCTCTGTGATGGCCTACCTCGCACTGCGCTTTGGACTCGCCGCCGTCGTCATGGCGGCCATCTATTGGCGCGCGCTGCGGAAACTCAGGCTGCCTGCCGCTTCGGCCGGCGCCCAGATCGGTATTTTCATGTTTGGCGGCTATGTCTTTCAGATTGCCGGCCTGAAGTATACAACTCCGTCAAAAGCCGCCTTCGTTACCGGGACGTTCGTTGTGTTTGTGCCAATTCTGCTGGCGCTCTTCGGACGCCGCCGGATTGCCATCTGGATTTGGTTCGGAGCGGCGGCCGCCTTCGCCGGCCTCTATTTCCTTACGGTTTCAAGCCAAGGATTCGGCGCTCTGAATCGTGGCGACCCGATCGTGTTGGTCTGCGCGATCATGTTCGCGTTGCATATGATTTTCATCGGGCGCCATGTCGGCCGCCACTCCGTCGCGGCCCTCAGCTTCCTGCAAGTGCTGACGACCGCCATGCTCTCCGGTGTGCTTCTGCTGATTGCCATGGCCGTCGGCTGGGAACACCCTCGGGTCGTTTGGACCGGCTATCTGATCTTCGCCATTTTGCTCACGGCACTCGGCGCGACGGTTCTCGGCTTCTCGCTGCAGACCTGGGCGCAGCAGTATGCCTCGCCCTCTCACGCCGCCATCCTGGTCAGCCTCGAGCCGGTATTTGCTGCGCTCACATCGCTCCTGCTTCGACGCGAGCGTCTCGGCGCGCGCGCCCTCGCCGGCGCCGCGCTCATCTTTGCCGGTGTCCTTTTGGCGGAACTCAAAGGCGGTGCCCCGGCAGCGTCCGACTCGCTTGTTCCCATCTCCCAGCGCACAAAGTGACTTCCTAGGGCCGCGGCGTGTTTCTTTCTTCTCGCGAAATTTCGGCGTAACCTCTGCCTCTCTCACGGGTTAATCTATGGGGAGGGGAGAGACTGCTGTGACACAAAGAGATTTTCGGCGCATCGCCCTCAGCTTTCCTGCGACTTCGGAAAGCGCGCACAGCAATCACCCGGATTTCCGCGTTTGCGGCAAAATTTTTGCCACCATGGGCTATCCGGACGCCGCATGGGGAATGGTTAAGCTCACGTCGGAACAGCAGGAAGAATTTGTTTGTGCCGAGCCCGCCGTTTTTGTATCTGTCAAAGGCGGCTGGGGACGGAAGGGCGCGACCGCTGTTCGTCTGCAGTCCGTTAGGAAATCGACCCTGCGGGCGGCTCTCGCCGCGGCTTGGTGCAATCGGGCTCCCCGGGCCCTGGCGCGGGAATTCGAATCGCGCCTTTAGCGCCCGTGGGGCAGGGGCCGACGCTGTTCAACAGGAGGCTGGGAGCGAGGGCCCGGTTGCTTTACAGGTCTTGCTGCGTAACCTTTTCGCCCCTCATCGGTTAATGCTCTAGAGAACGCACGGTTCGGAGAATCTCTTGAAGGCCCCAGCGATAGAGGCGGACGAAAAGCTTCTTGTCGAAGCGGCACAAAAGGATCCCCGTTGCTTTGCCGAGCTGTACGAAGCCCACTTCGAGCATATCTATGCGTATGTGGCCCGCCGCGTACGCGGTCGCGCGGACAGTGAGGATTTGACCGCTGAAGTTTTTCAACAAGCTCTCGCGAACTTGGCCAAATTCGAGTGGCGCGGCGTACCGTTCCGAGCGTGGCTGTACCGCATCGCGGCGAACGCGATTGCCGATCGCTGGCAGCTTCGATCGCGGGAGCAGGGAAGTCCCGCAGCTGACAGTCCGGCGGACCGGAGAGCGCACGTCGACCTGGAAGAGGTTGAGACGCGAGCGAGGCTCTACCGCCTGGTGAAAACCCTGCCGTCGGAGCAACGTCACGTGATCGAAATGCGTTTCGCTGAGGAAAGGAGCATCCGCGAAATCGCGCAACAGATGAAGCGGACTCCTGGCGCTATCAAGCAGCTTCAGTTTCGAGCGATCCAGAACCTTCGGGAGCAGTTGGACGAGAAGCCCAGCAGGCGAACGAGAAAAGCGCATGGCTAAGCAAAACTCGAGCGAGCAACTCGACAGGGTCGTAGCCGCTCTCCTCGGCCCGCCCGATGCCCCGGCTTCGCCGGACGGTGCTTCGCGTCTGTTCGATCGGGCCTGGGGGCCCCTCATCGAAGTGATCAGGGACTTGAAAAGCCTCCCACGTCCGGATTTCAAGGCACGGCTCAAAGCCGATTTGGAAAGGAGAGTCGCGATGGCGACAGCAGCGAGACGGCAGTTTCCCACCCCGCCACAGGATAGGCCAGCGCAGGAAGGTACGCCCTTGCGTGAGGGCTTTCACAGCATCACACCGTACCTGATCATCACCGGGGCGGGGCCATGGATAGAGTTTGCGAAACAAGCCTTTGGGGCCGAAGAGCGACTCCGGGTCCAGCGTCCGGGCACAGGAGACGTCATCATGCACGCGGAAGTTAGAATCGGCGACTCGATGATCGAACTGGCCGAAGCGAACCCACAGTTTCCCGCCATGCCCAGCGCCATTTGGCTTCGAGTGCCGGATGTGGATGCTACATACCGGCGCGCGCTAGAAGCCGGCGCGACGACGATCCACGCGCCTTCGGACCAAGACTACGGTTCGCGCGACGGCTCCGTGAAAGATCCGTCTGGAAATCACTGGTACATCCACACGCCAAAGCCCGGCAACACGCTGTTTGAGGGCCTGCGCAGCGTCGCTCCGTATCTGCATCCGCTGCGAGGCGCTATGCTCATCGAATTCCTGAAGAAGGCATTCGGTGCCGAAGAAGTGTATCGCGCACAATCGCCTGAGGGCGTCATCCATCACGCCCAGGTTCGCATCGGCGATTCTGTGATCGGCTTGGGCGACGCGCATGGAATCTATCAGCCGATGCCGTCCACGCTGCATCTTTATGTCACGGACGCGGACACCACCTACGAGCAGGCCTTGCGGGCGGGTGCCAATTCGATTCAGCCGCCTGCCGACCAGCCATACGGGGAACGGAACGCGGGCGTCGCCGATCCATTCGGCAACCGCTGGTTCATTGCCACTCCGATCCATCGTTAAAACGAGGATCGCCCATTCGCCGGGAAGGGCCCGGCCGCTGCAAGCCGCGGTAATCGGAAAACGTTGTGCGGACCTGCGCTAATGCGCCGCGACGGGAGCCTTCTCCGCCGCCTCACTTTGCAGGCGCACGCGATCGACGGCCAGGCCGGCCTGAGCGGCAATCACGGCGAACACGTTGAGGTCGTCCACGGTGAACATCCCTCGGCGTGAGAGATTGTCGACGTAGAGCAGTCCGAAGCGGCGTTCCTTCATGCCGAGCGGTGCGCACATGGCCGATTGAATGCCTGCGGCTACGATACTCTTGCTTGCCGCCAGGCGCGGGTCGGCCTGCGGGTCGGAAACCAACAGGGGCAGCCCACCGTGCATCACTTGTCGAATAATGCTTTGCGAGATGGTGAGCTGTGGTGCGCCCTGCGCATGCGGTGCGCTGGCGCCGGAGCGATGTCGAATCAACGCGGGCTCGAAGCCGTAGCCACCCTTGCTGAAATCGCCGCGCCCCATCGATTCCTTGTCGAGCAACATCACGAAACCGCGCTCGGCGCCTTCCATTTCGAGAACCAGATCGAGGATACGCCGCGTCACATGGGCGACGGTATTCAGCTCGCCCAGCGCTCGATTGACGCGGTAGAGAAGGGTCAGGAGGCGATTCTCGCGCTCCAGCGCTTGGAGGCGGCCTTCGGAAGCCGCGGCGCGTGTCGAGTCGCAGGGCGCGGCACCTGCCAACGGCTGCACCGCCATCAGGCTTGCCGAGTAAGCGGGTTCAGCGATCACTCTCGCAACGCGGGGAGGGAGCTCGGCGGTGCCGTATGTAATCATGTTGCGCGCCGAGGAGTCCTCGAAAAAGCGTAGACGGTATTCGCCCAGAATGACTTCGTCGTTGGGTTTCAGCGTGGCTTCCTTCGCCGCCACACCGTTCACCTTCACGCCGTTGGCGCTGGCGCGGTCAATGATCTGCCACTGGCCCTCCGGGGTCGAGCGAACAATGGCGTGCAGCCGCGAGATGCTGGAGTTGTCGAGGATCAGGGTGCTCGATTTGGCTCGCCCAATGGAGATGGGACGATCTCCGATGAGCTCAAAAACGCGCGCGTCCTCGCCGGGATGATAAATCAGAAATCTAGGCACTGGCGCAACCTCCGACCCATCTTCGATCTGGCTCGCCGCGGAATCAAGCCGTGCCGGGCCGCCCTTGTCGGATCGTTAACTCGGTGCTGGGGAGAGCCCGCCTCGCACAAAATAAGCTCTCTCGAAATCAAAATCGCGCGTTTATTCCTGGTGGTACTTCACGTCGAGCGAGGAGTGCAGCGACGGTACCTGAAGATTTTTTTTCTCGAAGGCGGTGATTTTGGCTTCGTGAACGAGGGTGAGGCCGATGTCGTCAAGGCCTTTCAGCAGGCACTCCCGGCGGAAAGGGTCGACGCTGAACGAATCGCGGAGGCCCTGGACGTCCGTGATAAGTTGCTGTTCGAGATCGACAGTGACGCGGTAGCCTTCGTTCGTCTCCGTACGCCTAAACAGCTCCTCCATCCGATCGTCCGGAAGCACAACCGGCAGGATGCCGTTCTTGAAGCAATTGTTGTAAAAGATGTCCGCGTAGCTCGGTGCCAGAATCGCGCGAAATCCATAATCGCGAATCGCCCAGGGGGCGTGTTCACGGCTCGAGCCGCAGCCGAAGTTTGCACGCGCGAGAAGGACGCTCGCGCCCTTGTAGCGCGGACGATTCAACACGAAATCAGGGTTCGGCTGCTCGCCCGGCAGATAGCGCCAATCGTAGAACAGAATCCGGCCATACCCTTCGCGAGTAAGGAGCTTCAAGAATTGCTTGGGCACCATTTGATCGGTGTCGACGTTGACGCGATCAAGGGGCGCAACGACGCCCGTGTGCTTTGTGAATGGCTGCATGGCTATTCGGTTCCGTCCACGCTCGACCACGTGCGAATATCGACGAAGTGGCCTTCGATCGCGGCAGCGGCGGCCATCGCCGGGCTGACGAGATGTGTCCGACCGCCCTTGCCTTGGCGGCCTTCAAAATTTCGATTCGACGTACTGGCCGAACGCTCGCCGCTCAGCAGAACATCGTCGTTCATGCCAATGCACATGCTGCAGCCGGCGTCGCGCCATTCGAAACCGGCATCGCGAAAAACCCGATCGAGGCCCTCCTTTTCGGCCTGCGCCTTGACAACCCGCGAGCCGGGTACCACGAGGGCCTGCTTGAGGGACTTCGAGACGTGCCTTCCCGCGACAACACGAGCCGCGGCGCGCAGATCTTCAAGACGCGAGTTCGTGCAAGAGCCGATGAACACGCGATCGAGCGGGATGTCCTCGATAAGCGTGCCGGGCCGCAGAGCCATGTAGGCCAGAGCATTTTCCGCGGCCTTACGGTCAACGGGGTCGGAAAAGGAGGAGGGATCGGGGACCCGCTCTGTTACTTTGGTGACCATGCCGGGGTTCGTGCCCCAGGTGACCATCGGAGCGAGGTCCTCGGCCCGCAGAACTACCCTCCTGTCGTATGTCGCGCCGGGATCGGCTGCAAGCGATTTCCAATGATCGACGGCAATCTGAAAATCTTTTCCCTGCGGCGCGAATGGCCTTCCTTCGACGTAGGCGAACGTGGTCTCATCCGGTGCAACCATGCCGGCTCGCGCTCCCGCTTCGATCGACATGTTGCACACCGTCATGCGACCCTCCATCGAGAGGCCGCGAACGGCTTCTCCCGTGTATTCGGCGACGTGGCCATTGCCCCCCCCGATGCCTATCTTGCCGATGATGGCCAGGATGATGTCCTTGGCCGTGACGCCGCGCGGGCGCTTGCCCGGCACGTCGATTTGCAGTGTCTTCGATTTGAACTGCGACAGACATTGCGTGGCCAGCACGTGCTCTACCTCGCTGGTGCCGATGCCGAAGGCGAGTGCTCCGAGCGCACCGTGCGTGGAGGTGTGACTATCGCCGCAAACAACCGTCGTACCGGGCAGAGTGATCCCGAGTTCCGGGCCGATGACATGCACGATGCCCTGATTGCGGCTGTGCATGTCGAAGAGATTGACGCCATGCTCCTGGCAATTTCGCGCGAGAGCATCAAATTGGGCGGCGGCATCGGGATCCGCCACGGGCAACAGGCGGTTCTTGGTTGAGACAGAGTGGTCCATCACGGCGAAGGTCAACTCAGGGCGGCGCACTCTGCGGCCCGCGACCTTGAGACCGGAGAAGGCCTGCGGCGACGTCCCCTCGTGAACGAGGTGACGATCGATGTAAATCAGCGATGGTTGCCCCGGCTCTTCGTAGACAACGTGAGCAGCCCAGATCTTTTCGTAGAGCGTACGAAGAGCCATGCGTGAGATTTCTACCCCCTTGGCATTTTAGCAAGGCTGGCTGGACTCTGCTACCAACACGCGCGAGCCGAGGAAAACCCCTTCTGCGAACCATAGCCGCTTGCTGGCATCCTCCCCATGCGCGCGGATCGACTAAAACTCGTCAGAGTCCTGCGTGTAGGTAAAACCCGGAAGGTTCGTGCTTGCACCGGACTTTGAAATCTTGATACGGATCGGAGGCTCTTCCTCCGACCCGGTTTTGCGTAGGACGGCGAAGGTGTTGAGCGCTTCGCTGTAAATCTTGGTGATCAGAAACGTGTCGTCGCTGTCGTCCTTCTTCCAGACCTGGCCGACTTGAACTTTGGGGACGGGCACAATATGACTGTAGACAGATTCACCCAGTGCGTCAACAAGTGTCCCCGAGTCGGATTCGCGCGGGAAACGTGGAAAGGGCCGATGGCGCGAATGCGTGCGCCGGCTGATAGACGGTTTCGTCTCGCGATGGGCACGCCCGTTTTCCACTGGGGCCGGCGCCATCTCTTTTGCACGCGTGGTGCTCTTGTGGCATCTTAATATGCGGTGGGGACGCCATGGCAGACGACAAAAAGAAAATCGCCGTAGTTCTCTTCCAATTGGGTGGCCCGGACAGCCTCGCCGCCGTCGAACCGTTTCTTTACAATCTCTTTCAGGATCCCGACATCATCAATTTTCCCGGATCGTTTCTGGCCCGCAAGCCTCTGGCCAAGCTGATTTCGACGACGAGGTCGAAAAAAGTCAGTCGACGGTACGCCGAAATCGGGGGAGGGTCGCCGATTCGCCGCCTCACCGAACAGCAGGCGAGGGCCCTCGAGCTCGCCTTGCGGCGCCACCTTCCCGTACGCACCATCGTGGCCATGCGCTACTGGCATCCGGACACGCAGGCGGCCATTGCTTTGCTGGAGAGTGCGCCCTACGACGAGCTGGTTCTTCTCCCGCTCTATCCGCACTATTCCGCGGCGACCACTGGCAGCAGTCTGAAGGAATGGAACCGTCTGTATAAACCGAAAGGACCCGTCCACGTCGTCAATCATTTCTTCGACCATCCCGATTACGTCTCGGGAATCGTGGAGCGCGTGAACGCCATTCTGCGCCAACTCGCAAGGCCCGACGAGGTTCACCTCGTCTTCAGTGCCCACGGACTGCCGATGGCGCTGGTCGAAAAGGGCGACCCGTATCCGCAGCACATCGCGGCGGCCGTGCAGCTGGTCTGCGAAATGGGTGCCTGGTCCAACCCCCACACGCTTTGCTTTCAGAGCAAGGTCGGCCCGCAAAAGTGGCTGCAGCCCTCCCCCCCGCCACGGTCGAAAATCTCGCGCGCGACGGCGTCAAGCGCATGCTGGTGATTCCCATTTCGTTTCTTACCGAGCACATCGAGACGCTGCACGAAATCAATATCGAAACGCGCGAACACGCCGAATCGCTCGGTGTCCGTGACTTCCACATGATGCCGGCGCTCAACGATTCGCCATTGCTGATCCGCGCACTCGCCGACCTGGTCCTGCGCGCTGTAGGACATCGCGCCGGCGTAGCTTCTCTCACCATGTAGCCGAGAGGGGCTAAAGGAAACACCAAGAAAACTCGCCTGTGGATCGTCCGCGATGGCCAAACCGGGAGGCCTTTCGGCTCGCAAGCGCGACCGATTCAGAACCCTCGGCGCAGCGCGTCACGTTGTGAGGCTGGGAGGTGTTTCTAAGGCACGGCGGCCCGCTTCGTTGCGCCAGCGATGGCGGAGTTCCCTGTAGCATAGAAATGCAGTGGCGGTCTTGACCGAAGCGATCGAAGTGTTGAGATTGAAGGCGGACCGGATGGAGTTTTCGCTCACCGACGAACAGCGGCAGCTGCGCCACACCGTGCGCGAATTTGCCGAGGGCGAAATCGCTCCCCACGTGATGAAGTGGGATGAGGCCTCGCTATTTCCCGCCGAGATCATCCCTAAGCTCGGCGACATGGGTTTTCTCGGGGTAATTTTCCCGGAGAGATACGGCGGCGCGGGGATGGGCTACCTTGAATACGCCATCATCATTGAAGAGCTCTCTCGGGTGGACGGATCAATCGGTATTATCGTCGCCGCACACAATTCCTTGTGTACGAATCATATCTACAAGTTTGGAAGTGAAGAGCAGAGGCAGCGGTACGTGGTGCCGCTGGCACAGGGGAAAAAGCTCGGCTGCTGGTCGCTGACCGAGCCAGAGGCCGGCTCGGACGCCGGCGGGACACGCACGGTGGCCTCGCGACGGGATGGCTGCTGGGTTTTGAGCGGCGCGAAGACGTTCACAACCAACGGCCATCATGCGGACGTTTGCGTGGCCATGGCCGTGACCGACGCTTTGAAAAAACAGCATGGCATTTCTGCCTTCATCGTCGAGAAGGGAACCCCCGGCTTTCGTCCCGGCAAGAAGGAAAACAAGCTCGGCCTGCGGGCCAGCGACACAAGCGAGGTGGTCTTCACCGACTGCCGCCTACCAGTCGAAAATCTTCTCGGTGAGGAGGGCGAGGGTTTCGTCAATAGCCTGCAGATTCTCGATGGCGGTCGGATCTCGATCGCAGCGCTAGGTCTGGGCATGGCGCAGGGTGCGTACGAATGTTCCGTCCATTATGCGAAGGAGCGCAAACAGTTCGGGAGGTCCATTTCCGAATTTCAGGCCATTCAATTCAAGCTGGCCGATATGGCCACGCAGATCGAGGCGGCGCGTCTGCTCACGTATCGTGCGGCATGGCTGGCCGATCGTGCCATCGCCTCCGCTGACCCCGCTGCGCGTATCACGCGCGAGTCCAGCATGGCGAAGCTGTATGCCGGAGAGGTCGCCGTGCGCGTCGCCAACGAAGCGGTGCAGATTCACGGCGGCTACGGCTTTACGAAAGACTACCCTGCAGAAAAGTTTTACCGCGACGTCAAGCTCTGCACCATCGGAGAAGGCACCAGCGAAATCCAGCGCGTCGTCATCGCCCGCCAGCTTCTTGGCAAGTAGCTCGCTGCCTGTTTGTGCCGCTTTCCGTCGTATTCATCGCTGGCGCTGTTTTCTTTGAACTTTCAGGTTTCAACTGCTAACTTTCCACTCTTGCCTTGCAGAATCTGGGGAGTTCACCATGAGATTGATCGAAATCGCGCAAAGACTAGGTTGCACGCTGGAGGGCGACGCGGATCTGGAAATTACCGGCGTCGCAGGAATCGAAGAGGCACAGCCGGGCGAGCTGACCTTCCTCGCCAACCGCAAATATGTTCCGGTGCTGGAGCGAACGCGCGCCTCGGCGATCCTCATCACCAAGGACGAGACGCGACCGCGCCTGGCGGCTCTTCGCTCTGCGAATCCCTACCTTGATTTCGCGCGTGCGATCGAGCTGTTTCATGCTGCGCCTCACTATGCCCCGAGCGTCCATCCCACGGCTTTGATCGCGGACTCTGCCGAGATTGGGGTGGGCGCGCACATCGGCCCGTATTGCTACATCGCCGACGACGTCAGGATCGGCAGCCATGCCATTCTGCACAGTTTCGTCTCGATTTATCGGGGTGCGCGGATCGGCGACAACTTTTTTGCCCACTCGCACGCGTGCGTCCGCGAGAATTGCTTGCTCGGACATCGCGTGCTGCTGCAGAACGGAGTCGTGGTCGGGAGCGACGGTTTCGGCTTCGCGCGCGAAGCCAACGGCCGCTGGTACAAGATGCGACAGGCGGGGATCACGCGCATCGGTGACGACGTTGAAATCCAGGCACACAGCGCGATTGATCGCGCGACCGTTGGCGAGACCTCGATCGGCCGAGGCACAAAAGTCGACAATCTCGTCCAGGTCGGCCACGCATGCAAGGTTGGTGAGGACACGCTGCTGTGCGGCCAGGTCGGACTGGCAGGCACGACGCAGGTTGGGAATCGCTGCATTCTCGCGGGGCAAGTCGGCGCCGCCGGTCATCTGATGATCGGGGACGGCGCCACGGTCACGGCTCAAAGCGGCGTACCGGCCGACGTGCCGGCCGGCGCCGTCTATTCTGGCTATCCTGCGATGGATAACCTGGCCTGGAGAAAATCGGTAGCTCTCTTTCACCAGCTGCCGGAATTGCAGAAGGAGCTGCGCGCATTGCGGGCGGAGGTTGCCCGCCTCCGCGGCAGTTCGGTCTAAAGCCTCCGCAAGAGATGCCCACGTCCAGATCACACGGTCCGTGCCGCGGACGCCACACCCGGTATGGCGCGTCGTGCCCGAACCCGCAGGACCTTGCGCTGGTTGGCTTCGAGAACCTCAAACCGCAGTCCATCAAATTCAACGACCTCCCCGGTTCGAGGAACATGTCCGGCAACACCATTGAGCAGCCCGGCAATGGTTGAGGCTTCCGTGTGCTGCGCTGCAGCCTCGAACTGCACGCCAAACAGGTCACCCACCTTGTCGACGGGAACGCTGCCGCGCAGGATCATCGCTCCACTGCTTTCGCGCACAACGTCCGGCGCGGGGCGGCGGTCCTCCTCGCCGATTTCGCCCACGATTTCCTCGACGAGATCTTCAATGGTGACGAGTCCCGCCACCAGTCCATATTCGTCGATCACGATCGCCATTTGCTGGTTTTTTTGTTGCATTTCCTTTAGCAGCTCCGAGCCGAACTTCGTCTCCGGAACGAAAAGCGCCGGCCGCACGAGCTCTCTCACACTACGACGTGACGCGTCGCGGTCCGGAACGGCGAGCATGTCACGCGCCACGACAATGCCAGCGATATCGTCGAGCGATTTGTCGTATACGGGCAGCCGCGAAAATTTGGTTTCCACCACACGCTTTCGCAACTCCTCCAGCGTGGCCTTGGCCGGGATGGCAACAATGTCCGGCCGAGGCGTCATGACGTCGCGCACCCGTTTGTCACCGAATTCGACCACCTGCTCGATCAGCCTGGCTTCCTCTTGCTCGATGATTCCTTCTTCGGCCGCCTGATCGACAAACGCCTCGATGGCCTGCTGTTCCGCCTCGGGGGCGCTGGGTTCATCTTCAGAGAGCCGCAACAGGGAGACCAGCAAGTCGGTAAGGGCACGCACCGGCCACAGGATCCAGAGCAGCAGTCGGATGACAGGCACCAGTGGTGTAACCCAACTCGCTTCGGCTCCGGCCAGCAGAAGCACAGGTAGGATCTGCATCGCGACCACGACTTGCGCACCCAGCAGCAGCACGATTTCCAATGCTGCTTGCCAGTGATTCGGCACAAAGTACAGCACTCCGAGAGCCGTCAGCGTGGCAACCAAAACAAGCCAGAGCCGCGCCAGCAGACTAAAAGCCAGAGCCGCGCGCGGACGATCGACCTTGAGCAGCGGTTCGATCTCCCTTTCAAAGGCCTCCAGGTGCTCGTGCGTGCGTCGCGTCGAGACGCGACCCAACTCGCGATACACGCGGTCTAGGTAAGAAGCGACAACCAGGCCGGCCGTCAGCAGAAGCATGCCCAGGGTAAAAAGGAGAATGGCCATCGATTAAGCCAGTCCGAGCGTTCGACGAAGGCGGCGCTCGCGCCGGTCCATCTGACCCGCATCGGTCTCGTGATCGTAACCCAGCAAGTGCAGCAGACCGTGCAGAATCAACGTGCACAGCTCGTCGCCCAATGGACGGCCGAGGCGAAGGGCGTTTCGCTGCGCCACAGCCGGGGCGATGGCGATGTCGCCAAAATAGCTTGGTGAAGCGGGTGTCGAAGGCAGGGAAACCGGATGAAGCCTGTGTGCCCGCCTTGCCGAACGCCCTGGTCCGGCTGCTTTTCTCTCCGCTCCTGTGGGAAACGACAGCACATCGGTGGCGCGTGGCTTTCTACGATAAGCGCGATTCCAGCGCGCGATTTCGGCGTCCGTGACAAGGCAAACGGTGACCGAGTCAACAGGCATCCGCAACTGCCTCAGCGCCCGCGACAGGAATCTCCGAAGCGCTTCCATGGGAATCCGAATTCGCCGCTGACGATTCAAGATCATCGGACCAAAGGCGATCCGCCAGCCAAAGGATTCGCCAAGCCAGCTAGCGGCCGCGCGCCTTCTTCGCCGGGCGCGCTTTTGGCCGCGACGGCGCCGCGTGCTTCCGCGGGCCGCCATGTTCTCCCGCAGCCTTCCTGTTGGGGCCGGGCTTCAAAGCGGTTCGCTCGGCTGCTAGGGAAACAGCGCCCGCGGGAGCCGTGGCCGTTTTCCCCTCGGACTTTGCGAGCGCGGGTCCTTTCGTTTTGTGCTTCTTTTTTTCCTTCTCTTCCTTCTTTTTGGGCTCTTCCTTGATTCCCGCCAGCGAGCGCAGCACCTTGGTGCGGTCCTCGGGTGTGCGTGCTTTTCCGCGAAGCTGCAGCTCGAACAATTGCTCAAGGATTTTGTCGAATTTCGGGCCGCGGGGAATTCCCAGCGCATCGAGCTCGGCCACCGGAAGGGCCAATCGCATCGGGCGCCATTTCTGTAGGTAGCTTCGAATCTTCGACAGCACGCGCGGGTTAGGCATCTCCACTTCGACAAACACGAGCATTTCCGAAGGCACCGAAGCGATGTAGAAGTAGGCGTCTCGCGGTGCGTTCGTCTTTCGGCTCTTCAGCGTTTTGACGATCTTCTGCGCTTCGGGGACCAGGCTGGAGATGGCGTCGATTTCCGCGGCACGAAACTCCAAGTGTCGCAAAGCCGCCGCCGCTTCGCGGGTCTTCAGTCTCGCAAGCGTGTAAAAGGTTACGGCGGCAGGCAGGCGCGGTCGCATTCCTGCGCTCAGATAGTTCGTCCGGACGCGTGCGAGCTTGTTCAGAGCATCGTAGTCCGGCCTGCGGCGCTGCAACTGGAGATGAATCGCCGCGAGCAAGCCGTGAGCTTCCCACTGTTTGAGTATCGCCGTCGGCTGGTCCTCCCGCGCCAGTGCGCGCACCTCGTCGCCGGCGTCCGCCCCCTCGATGTTTTCGTGCAACCCGCGCTGCATGGCCAGCTCGAACCATTCCTGCGTTCGCGATTCCATCTTGGATCCCATGCGCGCACAATAGCGCAGCACTCGCATCAGGCGCACGGGCTGGTTGGTGAAGGCGTGGATGGAGAGCGCGCGAATCTCCTGTCTTTCTAAGTCGGCGAGACCGTTTGTGGGATCTAAGAGCAAGCCGCGCGAGTTCGGGTTCAGTGAAATTGCGATGGCATTCATCGACACGTCGCGCCGGCGTAGGTCTTCGATGATGCTGGCGAAGCGCTGTTCCGGCTTGGCGCCAGGGCGCTCGTAGATTTCGTCGCGCGCGGCGGAAATCGAGCCGTCCGCGTCCCCGGCAAAGACGAGATCGTAGGAACGAAGGCGCTCATTTTCCACCAGCACGCGCGCTCCGCCTTTCTCCAACTCCCTTACCATGCGAACCGGATTGCCTTCCACGGTGAAGTCGAGATCGCGGATTGGCTGGCCGGATATGAGATCGCGGATCGCACCCCCCGTCAGATAGACATTCATGTCCTGCATACGAGCCAGTTCCTGAACCCGTTCGAGGGCGGCACGCTGCTCGGGGGAGAGCCTGCTCTCGAGTAAGTAGATGTAATCCGGCATGAAGTCGTCTTCCTCCTGACTGTCCGGCCCGCTCCTTCAGGCCCGCGGGTGATGCGCCTTATAAACCTGCTTCAAGCGTTCCTCGACGACATGCGTGTAAATCTGCGTCGTCGATATGTCCGAGTGGCCCAACATGATCTGCACCGAGCGAAGATCGGCACCCCGATCGAGCAGGTGCGTGGCAAAGCTGTGGCGGAGCATATGCGGGGTGAGACTCTTGCGAATGCCAGCTCGGCGCCCGTAGTCGCGAAGCCGTTGCCAGTACGCCACGCGGTCGACCATGTTTCCCGTCTGGCCCAGAAAGAGGTAGGGAGAGGTGCGGTCGCCGAGCAGTTTGGGTCGCGAGTCGTTGAGGTATCGCTCGACGACCTTGAGTGCTTCGCGTCCAACCGGCACAAGCCGTTCTTTGTGGCCCTTGCCCACGCACCGTAAACACCCTTCTTCCTGTTGCAGGTCGGAAACGCAGAGGCCGCAAAGCTCAGAAACCCGCAGGCCGCACGAATACATCAGTTCGATCATGGCCCGGTCACGAAGTCCCGTCACCGAACTCATGTCCGGCTGACAGAGAAGACGGTCGACTTCTTCGACGTTCAGAAAGTCCGGCAGGCTCCGTCGAAATTTCGGCGATTCGATCGTCGCAGAGGGATCCTGCTCGACATATCCCTCGAGCAATGCAAAGCGGAAGAAATTGCGGAGGGTAACGAGGTGTCGAGCGACCGAGCGGCTGTCGAGCCCTTTGCGATAGAGCGTGCCGAGGAAGTCGACAATGTCGGTGCGCTCGACGTGCTCGGTTGAAAGCTTGCGTTGCCGGGCAAAGAGGGCAAATTTTTGGAGATCACGGCGATAGGCCTTGATCGTATTTTCAGCGAGACCTTTTTCGACTCGCACCGCATTCAGAAACGTTCGAACATGTGCTTCCAGATTCATCCTACCATCCGTTTGCTGGTCCGCTCCCGCGCTCCTAGCCCTGCGGCACGGCCACCTCCGCCACGGGCTCGGGCTGTGGGCTCGTTCGGCGCAGCAGGAGGAAGAGTTCAGACAACTCTTCACATCCTAGCAACCGGGCCAGTCCGAAATAGGCCGCCATCGACGCAAGCACCACGGCGGCCAGCCGGCCGATTTCTAGGAACAAGGGCCTGTCTCCCGCAAGGATCCCCGCGCGCAACCCGAGATAGGCCACACAGGCCATGGCGCCCGCGCAGACGGCGATTCTCCCGAACGAGGAGAGCAGCCGGCGGGCCCCCAGCCGCCCGTAGCGCCTGCGAAAAAGCACAAACAAAGCGCCGAAATTGAAATACGCAGCCAGAGAGCTCGCCAGTGCCGGGCTTCCGTTGGACAACACGCGGAAACAGAAGAGCAAAAAAATGGTGTTGAGCACGATATTCAATCCGAGCACATAGGCGCCGATGCGCGCCGGCGTCAGGGTGTCCTGCGTCGAGTAGTACATAGGCGTAATAAGCCGGATCGCCGCGAAAGCAGGCAAGCCCAGCGAGTAAAACAAAAGGGCGCGTGCCGTCAGAATCGTAGACGCGGCACTGAACTGGCCGTGCTGGAAGAGAACTTGCACGATGGGCTTGCGCAGCAGGATCAATCCGGCGGCGGCAGGAATGGTGATGAAGGACACGATTCGAAGCGAGAAGCCGAACGTTCGCTTCATCTGCTCCCACTGACCGGCGGCAATCTGATGGGACATGGTCGGAAACATGGCCGTGGCGATCGCGATCGCGTAGCTTCCCAGCACGAGCTGCATGACGCGGTCGGCAAGGTAGAGCGAGGAAGCGCTCCCCGAGGGCATCCTCCAGGAAAAGGCGAACACGGTGTCGACGAACAAATTGATCTGATACACGCCCATCCCGAAAAAGGCTGGTCCCATCAATCGCGCCACCTTCTGCACGCCTGGATCGGACAGGGAGAGTTCCGGGTGGAGACGCATGCCGCGCCCTACCAAGGCGGGCAGTTGCATTCCCAGCTGGACGGCACCGCCGATCAGGACTCCCACCCCGAGGGCCACGGCCGGGGTACGGTAGGGCAGGGGCACACGCTCGAGCAGCGGTCGGTACACGACGCCCAGCGAGCACGTGATCATGGCGAGATTGAACAACACGGGCGTGGCCGCGGGCAGAGCAAAGACACGGAGGCTGTGCAGCAGAGCCGTGGCCACACCGGCCAGCCCGATGAAGAAGATGGCCGGAAATATGATCCGATTGAGATACACCGCAAGGCCCCACGTCGCGTAGTGTCCCCCAAAGATGGTGTAGATACCGATCAGCTGTCGTGAGAAAATCACGCCGAGGCCGGCGAGGGCTCCCAGTACGACGGCCAGGTCCCAAAAGACCTTCTCGGCGAAGGCCCAGGCTCTTCGACCGGGTTGGTCGCGCAAATATACGGTGAAGACGGGGATGAGAGAGGCGCCGAGAGAGCCTTCGGCGGTCATTCGCCGTACCAGGCTCGGAATGCGGAAGGCGAGCACAAAGCAGTCGGCGGCGGGCGATGTCCCGAGCAGGAGAGCCACCCGTTGATCGCGTAAGTATCCGCAAATCCGGCTGATAGCGGTGATGAGGGCTACGACAGAGGCCGATCTTAGGATCTGTCCTTTGCT
>Ga0187782_10000693_pt1 | contig 23564 bp, 23 predicted proteins | sample 0715_SJ02_MP15_2_FD_132454 | JGI IMG/M metagenome (GOLD analysis project Ga0187782, IMG submission 132454) | Tropical peat soil microbial communities from peatlands in Department of Meta, Colombia - 0715_SJ02_MP15_20_MG | ecosystem: Environmental > Terrestrial > Soil > Wetlands > Peat | place... | reverse complement strand
CCATCGGGGAAAAAGTTCGTGGCCTGATAGGGTAGGTATTTGGGCTGCAGATGCATGTCCAGACGGCAGCCGGCGAGAAACAACAAAAACACCCCGAACGACACGCCCGCTCCTCGGCGGGCGAACCAGCCCGTGCGGCGAAGCCGCGCCGGCGTCTTTCGTTCGAACTTAGTCCTCAATCTCATAGACACCATGTGGTTTCAGTTCTTCCAGGAAGGCTTTGGTCTCGTCCAGATCAAATTTCTTGTCGCGCGCTTTGATGCACAGGAAGAAGCGGTCCGTAGACGCCAGGGCGAAGCGTTCGACATTGAACATGGGATGATAGGGCGTCGGCAGGCCGTTGAGTGCCAGCATGCCAATCACAGCGGCAAGCGCGGCACCCAAAATCGTCAATTCGAAGGTGATGGGGATCCACATGGGCCAGCTGTTAAAGGGCTTGCCGCCAATGTTGAGCGGGAAGCTGATGACATTGGCGTAGAAGCACATACCGAAACCGGTGCAGCCGCCCAGAAAACCGCCACAGAACACGATGATGGGCACCGCCGTCCAGTCAAAACCGACGGCTTCCGCAAGGCCCTCGACGGGTATGGGTGTGAAGGCATCGATGCGCCGATAGCCCGCTGCGCGCGTGCGGTGCGCCGCCGCAAGGACCTGTTCGGGCGTTGCGAACTCAGCCATCAATCCGTAGATGGGTCTTCGCTTCATGTTGCCGATGCCGGTCTCAGTCGTGAATCTCCGGGTTTGGATTTCTCACTCGCGCCAGATAGGTCGTGCGCGGGCGGGTATTTAAATCTTCGAGCAAGCCATAGTTGCGCGACTGCGCTTTGAGCTTCGAAACGCGGCTGGCCGGGTCGTTGATGTCGCCGAAAATGATGGCTTCGGTCGGGCAAGCACCCTGGCAGGCGGTGACAATCTCGCCATCGCGCACGGTGCGATTCTCCTCCTCGGCACGGATCTTGGCCGCATTGATCCGCTGCACGCAGTAAGTGCATTTTTCCATCACGCCACGGCTGCGCACGGTGACGTTGGGATTGCGCAGGCCGTACAGGCTGGGTGTCGTGTAATCGGAAAAGAGGTAAAAGTTGAAGCGCCGGACCTTGTACGGGCAGTTGTTCGAGCAATACCGCGTGCCCACGCAGCGGTTGTAAGTCATGTCGTTCAGCCCCTCGGAGCTGTGAGTAGTGGCTCCGACCGGGCAGACATACTCGCAAGGAGCATTTTCGCACTGCATGCAGGGCATTGGCTCGTAGTACATCTGCGGGTTTTCCAGGCCGCCGCTAAAATACGTATCGATCCGGATCCAGTGCATCAGGCGACCGCGCGCGACTTGGTCTTTGCCAACCACGGCGATATTGTTCTCTGCCACGCAGGCGACCACGCAGGCGTTGCAACCGATGCAGCGGTTCAGGTCGATCGACATTCCCCAGGCGTAGCCGTCATATTTGAATTTGGGGTAGATCGTCTCATCGGCTTCCAGTTCGGGATTGCGGGCGAAGTTTGGATCTTTGCGAAACTCCTCCATCGTCGTGATGCGCACGAGATCGCGATGGGGGTTGAAAGCAGCCGCACTTTCTTCATCGGCCGGATGACCTTCGACATCGATCGTGTACTGCTGCTGGAGCGAGGCGAAGTAATACGATTTGCCGGTAGGTTCAATCTGTAGCCCGCGCGCCAGCCAAAGAGCCGATCGAGTACGCAAGAGATAGGCGTTAAAGCCGGTACCGGTTCCCACCCCTCCCGCGCGCGTTCGGCCGTAGCCGAGGTGAAGGGTGATGGAATTATCGGCATGGCCGGGAACAAGGAAAACGCCGGCTTCGACCTGGCGGCCACCCAGGCGCAGGATCACGTAATCGCCCGACTTCAGGCCGCGCTGCTCTGCGGTTGCGGGGCTGATCATGGCCGCGTTGTCCCAGGTGATTCGCGTGATGGGACGAGGAGTCTCCTGCAGCCATCCGTTGTTGGCGAACTCGCCGTCGCCCACCGATGGATCGGACCGGAACACAACCTCCAATGCGTTCGGATCGCTCGCGGCCGGCGCGCTCACCTGACTGAAGTCCGTGCGCGCGGAAAGGGAAATCGCCGGCAGCGCGGTTCCCGCCATCCAGCCGTCGTGTAGAGATGTTTCCCAGAAATTCTCGAACGCTTTGTCCTTCTCCGGGCGTTGGCTCTGCCAGTAGCCGCGGACCAGGTCGTGCGGGGATTTGTCAGAATCACCGGTGAATAGGGCCACGATCTCGTGGGCAGAGTGATTGTCGTAAAGGGGCGCAATCAGAGGCTGGATGACGCCGACAGTTCCGTCGAAAGCACGGCCATCGCTCCACGATTCCAGGTAGTGGGCGGCGGGAACGTGCCAATGGGCGTACTGCGCCGTTTCGTCGTTATAAAGGCTGGAGTGCACGAAGAGCTTCAAGGAGCCGGAGGAAATCGCGCCGCGAATAGCAGAGTCGAATTCCAGATCGGCCGGAGCATTGTAGACAGGGTTTCCGCCAAGAATCAGCAGCAGTTGCACCTTGCCCGAGTTGAGGTCATTGACGAGATCGGCGAGCGAGTCGAGCTGGTGAACGGAATTGGCTTCAATCGGCTCTGTGTAGGAGACCGTCTTGCCAATGTTGCCGAGCGCTGCATTGATGGCGTGCACGAGGGCATGCACGAAAGGAGGTTGGCCTCCGCCGGCGATCACGATGCTTGAACCTTTGTGCGCAACCAGATCACGGGAAACGGCGCCGACCCATGCGGAAGGAATCTTTGCGCTGGCATTGGCGCTGGGCGGCACGGCCACGCCCACGGCCGCGGCCAACTGGCGTGCGAGATCATCGATATCGGACGAGCGCAGCGGCAGGCGATGATCGGCAACTGCACCCGTGCTCGTCGCCATGCTTTCGGCGACATACAGGCGATTCAACTTGGATGATGCACCCGCGGAGAGATCGCGGCGGGAAGCGAAATCGCGCGCGTAGCGGACGTGTCCGACACCCTGGACCAGAAAATCGGCATCGAGCGAGACGATGACGTCAGCCTGATCGAAATGGTAGATCGTATTGACGGGTCGTCCGAAGGCGAGCCGGGCCCCCTCGCGCGCGCCGTCGTCGTCGCACGGCTCCCACTCGTGCCATTTCGCTTGGGGAAACTGCTTCAGCAGGCTCTCGATTTGCGCCGCCAGCGTGGGAGAAGTAACCGTCCCGGTCAAGATGCGCAGGCCAGCCCCGGTTGGCAGGAACCGGGTTCGCGCGTTGCCCACGGCCGCCGCGAAGTCAACCCACGTGCTGACACGGCCCTCCCGAAGAACGGACTGCGAGCGGTCAGGATCGTACAAAGAAAGAATGGATCCCTGCACGAACACGCTCGTACCACCCAGGCTGCCCGGGTGTTCGGGATTGCCTTCCACTTTGGTGGGCCGGCCCATGTGGCTTTCCACCAGCACTCCGGTCGACACGCCGTGATCGGGGAACGACGTTGCGTAATAGAGCGGACGTCCCGGGATAATCTCCTCGGGCGGATGAGCATAAGGAACGATTTTCTCTGGGGGAAGCTTGGTGCAGGCGCTCAGCCCCGCCATGGTGGCCGAAGCAGCCATCAGCTTCAGTACATCCCGGCGATCGACGCCAAAGGACTTCCGATCGGACTCGGCATTCGCCGGAAACTCGTTTTCGAGGAAATTCCGGAAGGATTTCGTGTTCGACAACTCCTCGATGCTCTGCCAGAAGCGCGGGGCCTCTGGTCCGGCGAGCTTGGCGCGTACTCGGGTTAGGTCGATCGAATTCCTAGCAGGGTCGTCAATCATCGTTTCACCGGTGACACGTCGAACAGGATTGCAACGTCTGGAGCGGCTGAATGTTGTATTCCCTCCGCAGTCGTCGCCCCAGCACCAGTTGGTCGGTATAGCTGACACCCTCGAACCGGACCGGGTGCGTTACCCCTGGCTGCTCATAATAAGGATTGAAAACTTCCGACTTCGGCCGGAGGTTCTTCTCCGGCTCGCGATGGCAATCGAGGCACCAGGACATGTAGAGGGTGCCGGCCCGCTCGGTCAGCGGCATTTCGGCAATCTTGCCGTGGCAGCTAGTGCAGCCGATGCCCTTGGCGACATGAATGCTGTGATCGAAATAGACGAAATCCGGAAGGGCGTTGACTCGCTGCCATTCCAGCGAAGTGTCGTCGCGATAGCTGGCGCGGACCGGCTCAAGCATCGAAGAGTTCGTCCAGATCTGCGAATGGCACGTCATGCAGGTCTCGGTCGGTGGAACCCCGGCGAACGACGACTTCTCGACGCTCGAGTGGCAATAGCGGCAATCAATTCCGAGCTCGCCGGCGTGGTGCCGGTGGCTGAACGGCACGGGCTGCTGCAACTTCACGTGCTGGCCGGTGTACCAGGACGAGAGCGCGATCTCGTACAGCGCGAAGCCGAGCACGCCCACGAACAGGACCGCGCCATAGATGCTCACGCGCGAGATCAGATTCGTGCTGCGATGAAAGATCTGTGCCATCGACTAGGAATGCACCTTCTCTTCGCTCGTTTCGTGAACCAACGAGCGCACTTCCACGATCGAGATCATGGGAAGGAAACGTACAAAGAGATAGAACAAGGTAAAGAACAGTCCAAATGTCCCTAGATAGGTCGCCCAGTCCCACTTCGTCGGATAGTACATCGCCCAGGACGAGGGGACGAAATCGCGATGGAGACTGACGACCACGATCACGAACCGCTCCAGCCACATGCCCATGTTGACAACCAGGGATATGAAGAACAGCCACACAATGTTGCGCCGCAAGCGGCGAGACCACAGGGATTGCGGAATGACCAGGTTGCAGGCAATTAGCAACCAGTACAAAGGGGCATAGGGGCCGGCCAGCCGGTTCATCATCATGAAGCGCTCGTATTCGTTGCCACTGTAGAAGGCCATGAAGGTTTCCGAAATATATCCGTAGGCGACGATGATCCCCGTGGCGAGCATGACCTTGGCCATAATGTCGAGGTGGCGGTCGGTCACCAGATCTTCGAGGTGGTAAACGCGCCGAATCGGAATCGCCAGCGTCAATACCATGGCGAAGCCCGAGTAGATCGCGCCGGCGACAAAATAGGGAGGGAAGATCGTGCTGTGCCAACCCGGAATCAGGCCGATCGTAAAGTCGAAGCTCACCACCGTGTGAACGGAAAGAACCAGTGGCGTAGCGAGCCCCGCGAGCAAAAGCGAAGCCATCTCGTAACGCGACCAATGCACGGCCGAGCCGCGCCATCCCATCGAAAGCATCCCGTAAATGATCTTGGCGGCTTTGTGCTTGGCGCGATCACGCAGCGAGGCCAGATCCGGGATCAACCCGACGAACCAAAACAGCAACGAAACCGTGAAATAGGTAGAGACCGCGAAGACGTCCCAGACCAGCGGGCTGCGGAACTGCGGCCACAACCACATCGGGTTGGGGTACGGCATCAGGTAGAAGAACAGCCAGGGGCGGCCCATGTGCAGCAGGGGAAACATGCCTGCGCACATCACGGCAAAAATCGTCATGGCCTCGGCGAAACGATTGATCGAGGTGCGCCAAGTCTGATGCAACAGGAGAAGAATGGCTGAGATCAGCGTCCCGGCATGACCGATTCCGATCCACCAGACGAAATTGACGATCGCAAAGCCCCACGCGGTCGGAATCCTGATTCCCCAGATGCCCACACCCTTCATCATCAACAGGGTGATGACCAAGTTAAGCAGCATCAAGAGGCAGAAGGCGAGGAAGAAGCCGAACACCCAGCCCGGAGTCGTGCCGCGCGTCAGCACGATGGAACTGATTTTGTCGGTTACTGTCTCAAACGTGTGGCCCGGACCGATGAGAGGTTCAGGCCTATGAGAGCCTTCAGAAGCCACTCCGTATCCCCTGCGCTCGTTGATGCCCCTGCGTTGTTAAAAGGGACGTGGGAAGCCATCCCCCGACCATCCAGCGCGGATATGAAGCCGATCCTGGAAGATTGCGTTTCGCGCCGACTGTTTTTACCCGGTGGACTGTGTATGAGACCGCCGTCGAGCCAACCGGCTTATCTAGGACGGCATAGGATAAGACTGGAGGCGACGATACGCAAGTCGAAATCAAGATTTCTTGAACCTCAAGATCTCAGCAAGACGGTCTGTCGTTCGAATGCGCTGTTCGATTTAGGACATGGCCCACGAATGACGCCCGCCGTCGGCCGTCGCTCGGTTGATAAAATTTAGCGAATGCGTCGGTTAGCGCCAATGATCGCTACCCTGTGGCTCGCGGTGTCGTCGGCTGCGGCCGACACGATCGTGCTGAAGAACGGTCGCCGGATCACAGCGGACAACGTCACCGAAGACGGGAGCCACGTCACTTACCAGACGCCTGCCGGCCAGATGTCGATCCCGAAATCGATTGTTGCCAGAGTCGAGCACGATGACTTTACCTACCGATCGGCGGCGACCGCTTCAGCCCCCCCGCTTGTTTCGCCGCCGGAGATGGAACCGGTGCGAGGCTATGAGGATGTTGCGGCGCGTGCCGTGCACGGCGATTCGGTTGATTACGCCTACATCGCGCAACTCGAAACCGACAGTCGCTCGGGCGACTCCGCCGCAGTGGCCAAAGTTGCGGCCGCACACCATGCGGCAGCGCAGTTTCTCGTCGGCAAGGGCGACACAGACGCGGCCATCCAGCAATACCGCCAAGCGCTTGTCTTCGCCCCGGAGAATACCGGCCTGCTCCTGAATCTGGCGATTCTGTATTTGCGCGAAAGCCAGTTTTCCGCAGCTCTGGATCCGCTTGAGCGGGCGCGGCGGGTCTCGCCCGATTCGGCTGACGTTGCCAAGCTGATGGGCTGGGCCTACTACGGCGCAAACAAGATGAACGAAGCGATCCAGGCATGGACCCGTGCCGAACACCTGCGGCCGGACCCGGAAGTCGAGCAAGCTCTCGCCAAAGCCCAGCGCGATCAAGCCGAAGAGGAAAGCTATCGCGAGGGCGAAACCGCCCATTTCGATCTGAAATACTACGGCGGCGCGGCTCCGGACCTTGCCCGAGAGCTTTTGCGCGTGCTGGAGGAGGATTTTCGCGACCTTGAATCGCAGCTGGACTACACGCCGGTTGAGGCGATACCCGTCATTCTGTACACCGAGCAGGGCTTTGCCGACATCACGAGGGCGCCGGGATGGGTTGGCGCACTCAATGACGGCCGCCTGCGCATTCCGGTGCAGGGGCTGACGCATGTGACCCCTGAGTTGGCGCGCGTGCTCAAGCACGAGCTGACGCACAGCTTCGTGGGGCAAAAATCACACTACCGCGCGCCCACCTGGCTTCAGGAAGGTGTCGCACAATGGATGGAAGGACGCCGCAGTAGCTCGGAGGCGGGCGCCCTGATGGACCGGGCGGGCCGAGGCCTCGTCCCCTCGTTGGGAGCCATGGATGGATCTTGGATGGGCCTATCCAACGATGCCGCGGCCTTCGCGTATGCTTGGTCGCTCGCCGTCGTGGAATCGATCATCGATGCAGGCGGCGTCACTGACATCAGCCGCCTGTTGGATCAGCTCGCGAGCGCACCATCGGCTGAGATTGCGCTCAAGGAAACTCTGCGCCTAAGCTACGACGACCTGAACCAGCAGACCGTGGCGTATCTGAAACGGGCGTATCTGCGCTAAAGGCTCTCGAGCAACCCGGCGAGCAAGGTCGCTCGATCGGGCAGCGAGCGGATGACGACGTGCTCGCGCGGGCTGTGTGCGCCGTTACCGATGGCCCCCAGACCATCCAGAGTAGGTATCCCCAGCGCGGCCGTAAAGTTCCCGTCCGAACCCCCGCCTGCGAACGACTCGCCGAGTGGCACGCCGATCTCACGCATCAACGACTGGGCTCGTCGAAACAGATCGACAACACCGGCCGCGCGCTCCAGAGGCGGACGATTGATGCCCCCACGCATTTCAATGCGGGCTCCTGGCAGGATGGGGCGTAAGCTGCGCAGGGTTCGTTCCAGCGGCGCCGCGTCCGCCACTTTCCTGACGCGGAGGTCCAGCAGCGCTCGAGCAGCGTCCGGGACAACATTGGAAACGGTGCCGCCTGCCACCACGGTCACCTGTACCGTGATTCCGCGCCGAGAATCGTTCATCTTCATCAGCCGTACGGTTTGTAAGGCGAGTTCATGGACGGCGTTCACACCGGCTTGGGGATTCAGGCCGGTGTGTGCCGAGCGGCCCGTTACGACGAGTTCAGCCGTACCCACGCCTTTGCGCGCCGTCTTGAGGTGGCCCTTCGGGCCGAGGGCCGGTTCGAGGACGAGCACGGCATCGCTTTGTTTTGCCTCCCGCTCGATCTGGCGCCGCGACGAGTCGCTATCGATCTCTTCATCTGAGTTCCAGAAGAAGACAAGCTTCTTAGACGGTCGTAGCCTGAGGGTTTTCAAGGCATCGACCGCCGCCAGCGCCATGACAAGACCCGCTTTCATGTCGAAAGTTCCGGGTCCCCAAGCGCACCCTGCCGAAATCCGGAAGGGGATCCTCGCAAGCGTGCCAAGGGGATAGACAGTGTCAAGGTGACCGAGCACCAAGATTTGACCGGTGGGGCGGCCTCGGCCGAGCCAGATTTCGGCCCGCACATGATTGCCGCGGACTTTTTGGCCGAGAATGCGGACGTTCGCACCTCTGTCGCGCCATTGCTTGGCGACGATTCCTGCCATTTGGTCGACCGCGGGCTTATCGTGGCTAGGTGATTCGCAGCGGACAAATTGCTCGAGCAGTCGAACGATTTCGGCTTTGCGTCGCCGCAAATCTTCCCGCAGCATTCGCATGATCGGCCGCATCTTCGACCCGGTTGCGCTCATCGCGCCGTATCCTAACAGCGATGCGTGACGACCGACAACGCCCGTTGCGCGCCGGTTCCCAGGCAGGGGCGATTCGTATAGAATTGTTTAAATACCCGGCGCGAAAAATAGAGGGCTGTGCAGAGGCCAACGATGCTCCTTGATGTGAATGGGATCCAGAAAATTCTGCCGCACCGCTATCCCTTTCTATTGGTCGATGCGATTGAAGAAATGGAACCAAAGAAGCGGATCGTAGGAATCAAAAACGTCACCGCAAACGAAAGCTATTTTCAGGGCCACTTCCCGGGCAAACCGGTCATGCCCGGCGTACTGATCATCGAATCCATGGCACAAACGGGGGGTGTGCTGCTTCTCAATGAGATTCCGGATCGCGACAAAAAACTCATCTATTTCGTGGCCATCGACAACGCGCGATTCCGAAGACCCGTCGTGCCGGGTGATCAGCTCAGGCTTGAGCTGATTGTCCATTCTTGTAGAGGAACATTTTGCAAACTCGAGGGACGCGCGTCCGTCAACGGCGAACTCGCCGCCGAAGCGACCATGATGTGCAAGATGGTCGATGCAGAGACCGAGCCGCTGGCAGCCGCCGAACCAGTCGAGAAGGCGCGATGAGCGAGGTCGATCCGCGCGCTGTCGTTTCGCTCTCCGCAAAATTGGGGAAACGAGTGCGCATCGCACCCTACGCCATCGTCGGGGACGAAGTAGAGTTGGCCGACGGCTGCGTCGTGGAACCTCACGCGGTGGTAAAGGGCCCATCGACTTTCGGCCCCAACAACCACTTCTATCCCTTCTCAACGGTCGGTGGGGACCCCCAGGACCTGACCTACACCGGGCAGCGAGTCCGACTGGAGGTGGGAGAGAACAACGAGTTTCGCGAGTTCTGCACGGTGCACCGGGGGACGATCAAAGGCGGTGGGGTGACGCGCGTGGGAAACCACAGCCTTTTGATGGCCTATTCGCACGTCGGCCACGATTGCATCATCGGTGACCGCGTGATTTTGACCAACGGAGCGCAGCTCGCGGGGCATATTGTGGTGGAAGATTACGCCGGCATCAGTTCGTTCTGCCTGCTGCACCAGTTCGTGCGCATCGGGCGTCATTCCTACATCGGGGCGGGCACTGTGATTACCCAGGACGTGCCGCCTTTTTCTCTGATCGTTGGAGAGCGCACCAATCGCTGCTACGGCATCAACAAGGTCGGCCTCGAACGCCATGGATTTTCGCCCGAGCGCATCCGCACGCTCGAACAAGCCTATCGCTATCTGCTGCGCTCCAAACTCAACACTTCGCAGGCTGTCGAGAAAATGCGCGGAACCCTGTCTGAGTCCGAAGACGTCCAAGCACTGATCCGGTTCATCGAGTCGACGACCGATCGCGGGTTGACGAAATAGGAACGGCCATGGGATTGCCAGCTCCGGGAATGGGAAAGTGGGGACTGATAGCCGGGAACGGCGATTTCCCATTTCTCGTGCTGGAGGGCGCCCGCAGCCGCGGCATCGAGATGGCGGTGATCGCCATCCGTGAGGAGGCCTCGCCTGCGCTCGAACGAGAGGCTAAGCGTTTTCACTGGATCAGCCTGGGCGAACTCAGCCGCGGCATCGAACTTCTGCATCGTGAGGGAGTGAAGCAGGCGGTGATGGCGGGTCAAGTGAAGCACAACAAAATCTTCAGTGCGATTCGGCCGGACTGGCGCCTGGCGAAACTGCTACTGTCGCTATCGGCAAAGAACACGGACTCTCTGATCGGCGCGATTGCACGCGTTCTCGAGGAGGAAGGCATCGAGCTTGTGGATTCCACGAGATTTCTCGGACCCTTGCTGCCTTCGGCAGGACTCCTCACGCGGCGTCCACCCGATGACTCCGAGGCGGCTGACATCGAATATGGGCGCAACATCGGGCGGAAGATCGCAGGACTCGATCTAGGGCAGACGGTCGTGGTACGTGAGCGCGCCTGCATCGCGATTGAGGCCATGGAAGGCACCGACGAAACGATTGAGCGCGCCGCCCGGCTGGCCGGTGGGCAGCGACTGGTGGTCGTGAAGGTCAGCAAGCCGCGGCAGGACATGAGATTCGATGTGCCGGTCGTGGGAACCAAGACCATCACAGTAATGAGCCGCTGTCATGCGACGGCGCTTGCGATCGATGCCGGGCGCACCCTGGTTTTCGATCGGGAGGCCGTGATCGCCGCGGCCGATCATGCCGGTATTGCAATTCAGGCGTTCGCTCCGGAGCCGCAAACAGAGCAATGAGCGAGAGACCGATTCGCGTGGCCGTTGTCGGTGCCGGAGAGTTCGGTAAAAACCACGCGCGCGTATGGCGCGAACTCGGTGGCGTCAATCTTGTCGGCGTTGTGGACACCAATACCGAGCGCGCGCGGCAAGTCGCTGCCGAATTCGGGACCGAAGCGATCACGGACCTTCGCGCGCTGGGGCGCGAGCGGTTCGATGCCGCGAGTCTGGCGGTCCCTACCCGCGAGCATGCGCGGATCGGTTGCCAACTCCTTGAAGCGGGCCTCGACGTGCTCGTCGAGAAGCCCATCGCCGCCTCGCTCCGCGAGGCCGACCAGTTGATTGCTGCGGCCCGGCGCTTCGGTTCGATTCTACAGGTTGGCCACGTCGAGCGCTTTAATGCGGCGGTGGTGGCGGCTCAGAAGATCGTCACACGACCGTTGTTTTTCGAGGTGCACCGCCTCGGAATCTTCACCCCTCGAAGCCTCGACGTGGATGTAATCTACGATGTGATGATTCACGACCTGGACATTCTCCTGGCACTCGTGAACTCACCGGTCGTGGACCTGAAGGCCGTCGGCATTCCGGTGATCACCGACAAAGTCGATATCGCACACGCTCGTGTGGAATTTGCAACCGGTACGGTGGCGAATGTTACGGCGAGCCGTGTTTCTACCGAACGCGTCCGCAAGATGCGCTTTTTCCAGGAGCACGAGTATATTTCACTTGATTTCACCCGTCAGGACGTCCTGCGCATCCGCGTCAGGAGCGGTGAATCGCAGCCAGAAATCGGCTTTGAAAAAGTGCCCACCACGCCAGAAGAGCCCTTGCGCGCCGAGCTGCGCGCATTTGCCGAGTCGGTTCGGACGCGCCGACCGCCGACAGTGGACGGTGCCGCCGGACGGCGCGCTCTCGAGCTGGCCGACTGCGTAACGGCAGGCATCCTCGACCACGCACGCCGCGTCCAACCCGATGCGTTTGCGGCGGAGGAAGTTCGATGATTCCGCGCACCCTCGTTCCAGTTGACGTGCGTCCGGTAAAGAACGGCGAGCCCAAGCCTCCGGCACGCCGTCTTGAGACGTACATGGACGAGCGCACGGTGGTGCCGGTCGGCTTACCGGATGCGAATGTGCCGCCGCTCGATGGCCGCACCTCGATTCCCTCCTATCTGCCTCTCGACGCACTCGTCGCGCGCACCCTCGTTCCGCGCGGCATGCCGGCAAAGCCGATCGAGCGAGTCCGGCCGCTGACCGAATACGTGCCAGTGGCGGTGCTCGATGAACGGGTCGTTGTTCCTGCCTTCGTGGAGCCGGCGGCACCGGAGACAATCAAGGAATTCAGGCATGCACCGGCGTTGACGCCGGACCTGCGCGAAGTAATTGAGCCGGACATTTTCATCACCGGCGATCCGAACCTTCTGATCCAGCCAGCTGCCAAGAGGGATCCAAGATGGGACGCCTTGATGCGCGTCCTGTCCGTCGCTTGCCACGTGGCCCTGCTGGCCTTCGTGCTGTTGTGGCCGAAGATCTTTCCCTCGCACGCACCGAGCGATGCGGACATAGCGCTCGCACAGAAAGAACTGAATTTCGTCTATGTGCCGGGCATTGAGAAGCCAGTGCCTCCCGCGCCGACGCCAAAACTCAAAATGAATCGCGAGATTCTCCGGAAGGTCGTTCCGGAAGTGAAACCGGAAATTCCCGCACCCGCTCCTACTCCCGAGCGCCCGCCGTCGGACTTGCCCGAGGCGCCAAAGCCGCGGAACCAGGCGTTGCCCCCCGCACCTACGCCCTCTCCCACTGCTCCTACACCGTCGCACCTCGAGCCCCTGCCGGCGACACCCCAAAATAACCACATCAATCTGGGCCTGTCACAGGCTTCGCCGGGCAAACAGCTTGACAACCAACTGGGCGACGCCATCAGCCGTGCCCATTCACAGGGCGGGGTATACAGCGGCGGGGCCACAGCGCCGGGCGGAGGCGGACCCGGCCTCGGTCAGGGGGTTGCGATTCTGTCCGACACGCAGGGCGTGGATTTTGGTCCATACATCACCAGACTGCTGGCCACACTCAAACGAAACTGGTTATATGTCATGCCCGAGTCGGCTCGGTGGGATCGGGGCGTTGTGTTCACGACATTTCAAATTAACCCAGACGGAAGCGTTCCGCCCCCGGACCCGACGCTTGAGAGAACATCTGGGAAGGAGCCGCTCGATAATGCGGCCATGTCTGCCATTCACGCCTCGAACCCGTTCGAACCGCTGCCCTCTGCCTTCCACGGACCTTATCTACGACTGCGCATCGCTTTCCTCTATAATATCCCGCTCGATCAACTTAACGGGCACTAGACGTTCGATCGAGCGCAAGTCGTGGAGACCCTCCCCTCGGCCGGTCCCGCCTTGTGGGTTCATAGGAAATTTTCGGGATGAGCGATCTCGCGCGGCTCGTCGTCGTTCTCGGACCGACCGCTTCCGGGAAGTCGGTGCTCGGGATCAGGCTGGCCGAACAGTTGGGCGGCGAAGTTGTGGTCTGTGATTCCACCCAGGTATATCGGCATTTTGACATCGGCACGGGCAAGGTGCCGCCCGCTGAGCAGCAGGGCATCCGCCATCACCTTGTCGATCTCGTCGAACCGCATGAAATATTCACGGCGGGCCAGTATCGCGAGCGGGCACTTGCGGTGCTCGAGGATCTCCGCTGCCGCAAGAAAGTGCCGATCGTCACGGCGGGCACCGGCCTTTATCTCCGTGCCTTGCTCGAAGGACTGGCCGACGCTCCGACCCGCTCCGAGGATCTTCGCGAACGCCTGCGCGCTCGGGCCCGGCGGCACGGCATCGAAAGCCTCCACCGGCTTCTGGCGCGCCTCGATCCAGAGGCGGCACGTCGCATTGCGCCGCGCGATGCCCAGAAGGTCATCCGCGCCATCGAAATCCGAACCCTCTCGGGCCGGCCTGTTGGAGACATTCACCGTAGCGGCCGAACCCCCCTGGCAGGATACCAAACGCGGAAAATCGGGCTCTTACCGCTCCGGGCTGAGCTCTATCGCCGCATCAATGCCCGCGTCGAGTCGATGATGGCGGCTGGTTGGGCAGCCGAGGTCGAGGAACTGATCAGACGGGAGATGACAGCCGCGAAACCGTTTCAATTCATCGGCTATGCCGAGCTGCGTCGGCAGATCGAGCACAAGGGCGACCCCGAACAGGTGATGGGTGCGATCCAGCAAGCCACCCGGCGTTTTGCCAAACGGCAAATCACTTGGTTCCGGAAGGAGCCCGGGGTGCACTGGCTGACAGGTTTTGGAGACGACCCGGAGGTCATTTCCGCGGCTCATGAACTTGCCCGATGTGGTTGACCCTGGCGCGGTGCCGATGCGATAATTCCTATCCCTTGTCGGCCCTTTGAAACTCGTACCGGCACCACGAACCGCGAATCGGCGAAACCAGGAGCGCGACCGCAACCCCATATTGCCGCGATGGATATTCTTCACAGCTTAGGCCAGCTGTTTCTTGGGTCTGTGCCCACAATTATTATCGTTCTGCTGTTCTATCTCTTCCTTCGCTCGGTTTTTTTTACGCCGATCCAGCGGGCAATGGCAGAGCGCGAGGCCCGAATCGACGGCGCCCGAGCTGAAGCCGCCGCCGTCGAAGCGGAGGCAAAGCACGAGATGGATTCCTACCACGACGCTTTGCGCCAGGCTCGCGCCACCATCTTCACCGAGCAGGAAGCTGTTCGCCGTGAGGCGCTTGAAAACCGCGCGAAGTTGCTCAAGGCGATGCGCGTCCGGGCCCAGGAGGAGGTCTTGGCCGCGACCAAACGCATTGAGGTCGAATTGCAAGCGGCCCGGGCGCAAGTCGAGCGGGAGGCACCGGCGCTCGCCGGCGACATTGTCCGCGTTATTTTGGAGCAGCGGACTTCCTTGGGCGGGGCAGTAGCCCAATGACACGACTCTTTCAGCCCGCTAGCTGGATCGGGGGGTTGCTTCTGCTTTTGGCCGTTCCCGTGCTGGCACAGGAGGGCGAAGCGTCCCCTGCCGATTCTCCGACGGGATGGGTTTTCCGCTGGATTAACTTCACCATCGTGGCCCTTGTGATCGGCTATGCGTTCTGGAAAGCGTCGCCAGCCTTCCACCGCCATGCCGACGAAATCAGCGAGCGGATTGCGGAGGGCACGCGGGCGCGCGAAGCGGCCGAGAAACAGCGCCGCGAAGTGCAGGCCAAGCTGGCTGGAATCGAACAAGAGGTTGCTAGGATGCGGGTTGAGGCCCAACAGGGCGCCGAGGCCGAAACCGAGCGCTTGCGCGCTCTGGCGCGCACCGAGGCGGAGACGATTGAGCGTGCCGCACAACAGGAAATCGCGGCTCGGGAGCGTGCGGCGCGGCTGGAATTGAAGGCGCTGGCAGCGCGCCTGGCGATCGAGCGAGCCGAAGCGACACTGCGCCAAGCCATGACACCCGAGTCAGAAGCGGCGCTTTTTGGCGCGTTTGTCAAAAATCTAGACGGCAGGGCGAATTGAATAGCGCGCTCGCATCCCGTTATGCCGCCGCGCTGGTTGATGTGGCGCTCGAGCAACACGACGCCGACCGTGTGAAGCGTGACCTGAGTTCCTTCGCTCGGGCGATGTCTTCCTCAAGTGACCTGCGCACCCTCTTGGAAAGCCCGGCGGTAGGCCAAGAACCGAAACACCAAATAGTCCGACAGCTCGCGGAGCGCATGGAGCTGGCGCCCGCAGTGCGAAACTTCGTGTACCTGTTGATCGACCATCGCCGCACCGAGATGCTCGCCGAGATTGAAGGGGCGTTTCAGACGGAATTGAACCAGCGGCTCGGGATCGCCGAAGCGGACGTGACCTCAGTGCGCGAAATGAGCCCAGAGGAGCGCAAACAATTAACAGCCGCGCTCGAACGGCGCACCGGCAAGAAGATTGAAGCGCGCTTTGCCCGGGACCCATCGCTTGTGGGCGGCACCGTGGTGCGGCTGGGGTCGACCATCTACGATGGTTCGGTGCGCGAACAGCTGACGCGGCTGCGCGAGCAGCTCGAAGGGGAATAGGAGTCAGGAATGGCCAACATCAAAGCGGATGAAATTACGAAGATCCTGCGCGAGCAGATCGAAAACTACCAGCAGGCCGTGGCCGTGGAAGAGGTTGGCTCGGTTATTTCTGTAGGCGACGGGATCGCGCGCATCCACGGCTTGGAACGCTGCATGGCCGGCGAGATGCTCAGTTTCCCACACGAAGTCTTCGGGATCGCCCTGAACCTGGAGGAGGATCAGGTTGGAACGGTGTTGCTCGGAGACTACGCCGAAATCCGCGAAGGCGACACAGTCAAGCGCACGAACAAAATCATGTCCGTACCGGTCGGCGACGCGCTGATCGGGCGCGTGGTGGATCCTCTGGGACAGCCGCTCGATGATAAGGGTCCCATCGTGAGTGAACACTACAACCCACTGGAGCGCCTGGCGCCGGGCGTCGTGGACCGGCAGCCGGTGCGCGAACCCTTGCAGACGGGCATCAAGGCCATCGACTCGATGATTCCCATTGGCCGCGGGCAACGCGAATTGATCATCGGAGACCGACAGACGGGAAAGACAGCGATCATCCTCGACACCATCTTGAACCAGCGGGGCGGCGACATGATCTGCATCTATTGTGCGATCGGGCAGAAACGTTCCACCATCGCACAAGTGGTGAAGACGCTTGTCGACTACGGGGCCATGGATTACAGCATCGTCGTAGCGGCTTCTGCGAGCGAACCGGCTTCGATGCAATATATTGCACCGTTCGCGGCCGCGGCCATCGGCGAGTTCTTGCGCGACAACAAGCGCCACGCCGTCTGCTTCTACGACGATCTTTCAAAGCATGCCCAGTCCTATCGCGAGATTTCGCTACTGCTGCGCCGTCCACCGGGGCGAGAGGCGTTCCCCGGAGACGTCTTCTTCCTTCATTCGCGCTTGCTCGAACGGGCTGCCAAATTGAACGACAGCCTGGGTGGTGGCTCGCTGACTGCGCTTCCCGTGATTGAGACCCAGGCCGGTGACGTTTCCGCGTACATTCCGACGAATGTCATCTCCATCACCGACGGCCAGATTTATTTGGAAGCAGATCTGTTCAACGCGGGCATCCGTCCGGCAATCAATGCGGGCATTTCCGTAAGTCGCGTGGGGGGTAACGCGCAGATCCGGGCGATGCGTCAAGTGGCGGGCACTCTTCGGCTGGACATGGCGCAATATCGCGATTTGGCGGCCTTCGCCCAATTCGGCACCGAGCAACTCGACAAGGCTACGCAGGCACAGCTGGCCCGTGGCCAGCGGCTGGTAGAAGTGCTCAAGCAGGACCAGTTCCAGCCGCTTCCGATCGAGCGCCAGGTGCTGATCATCTTCGCAGCGGGAAATCGCTATCTGGACGATGTGGAGGTGTCAGAAGTTTGTCGCTTCGAACGCGAGCTGTTTAGCTATGCCGAAACCAACTATCCAGGATTGCTGAAGACTCTGCGCGAGAAAAAGGCCATCGACGATGCGGTGAAAGCCGAGGCTTTACGGGCGCTGGACACCTTCAAAGAGACTTTCAAGGCTACGGCCAAGGCGGCAGCAGCGGATTAGCGGATCTTCCATGGCGACCCTTCTGGATTACCGGCGCCGCATCCGCAGCGTGAAAAGCACTCAGCAGATCACGCGAGCGATGAAATTTGTCGCTGCGGCCAAGCTGCGCCGCGCTCAGGAAGGTGTGTTTGCGGCACGGCCCTATGCGAAAGAGATTCTGCGCGTGCTTCGCTCGGCTGCCGCGCGCCTGGATCCCTCCGAACACCCGCTGCTCAATCCTCCGGAGAAGAAAATCCTGGTCGTGGTACTGACTGGAGATCGCTCGCTGTGCGGAGCCTTCAACACCAACGTGATCCGGCGCGCCACGGCGTTTTTGCACGAGAAGTCCGCGAAGGAAATCGTCCTGCTGCCAATTGGGAAAAAGGGACGCAATGCTCTCAAAAGAGGCGGTTGGCCTCTCGCGGGTGAATATCTGAACGTATCGGGCAACGTCGATCTCGCGACGGCCCAGCAGATCGCTGGAAAAATCGCGCAGTTGTACGCTCAGCGAGAGGTGGATGCGGTCTACACGGTCTACAACGAATTCAAAAACGTTCTCGTGCACAACCTGCTTACGGAAAAACTGCTTCCCATCGATCCGCACCTGCTCCGTCCGGAGTTGTCGGAAGGGTCCAGTGAAACCGAACGAGAGAAGTCGCTGCCTCATGAGCTCTATACAGGGGGTACCGTGCGGCTCGTGGATTATATCTACGAGCAGCCGTTTCATGAAATTTTTGACAGCCTCTTCCTACGGTACGTCGAGACCGAAGTGTTGCGCATTCTACTCGAGTCCTCCGCAGCGGAATGGGCCGCCCGCATGACCGCCATGGACGCGGCGACGCGAAACGCGTCGGAGCTCATCGACAAATTGACTCTGGAGATGAACAAGATCCGGCAGGCGGGCATTACCAAGGAACTGATTGAAATTGTGAGTGGCGCAGCATCCGCGACGGCGTAAGGACCGCGCGGAATTACCGATCCCAGAATCAAAGGGAGCTTCTCATGGCAACCGAGAACACAAAAACAGGCCGGGTGGTTGAAGTCATCGGCCCCGTCGTGGACGTTCAATTTGCGGAGGGCCATCTGCCGCCGATTTATAACGCCGTGCAAATCACCAGCGAAGGATTTGACACTCCCGACCCGCTCGACATCATCGCCGAGGTCGAACAACACTTGGGTGAAGACCGCGTCCGCTGCGTGGCCATGAAGCCGACCGAAGGCCTGATCCGCGGCATGAAAGCGGTCGACCTCGGCCAGGAGATATCGGTGCCGGTCGGACGCGGAACACTCGGGCGCGTGCTGAATGTGCTGGGAGAGCCAGTCGACAAGCTCGTGCCGGTGAAATTTGACAAGCGCTATCCGATTCACCGTCCGGCACCCTCACTCGCCGATCAGTCCACCACACTGGAGATGTTCGAGACGGGCATCAAGGTCGTCGACTTGATCGAACCGTACCTGAAAGGCGGCAAGATCGGACTCTTCGGTGGTGCAGGCGTTGGCAAGACCGTTCTGATTCAAGAGCTGATTCACAACGTGGCTATGCAGCACGGCGGTGTCTCCGTATTCGCAGGCGTGGGCGAGCGCACGCGCGAGGGCAACGACCTTTGGCTTGAGTTTCAGGAATCGCACGTCATCGAGCCAGGTGACTCGGAGAAATCACGCTGTGCTCTGATCTACGGCCAGATGACGGAGCCGCCCGGCGCGCGTTTGCGCGTGGGATTGACTGGATTGACCGTCGCCGAATACTTCCGCGACGAAGAGCATCTCGACGTGCTGCTCTTCATCGACAATATTTTTCGGTTCGTGCAGGCTGGATCCGAGGTATCGGCGCTCCTGGGCCGCATGCCTTCAGCCGTGGGCTACCAGCCCAACCTCAACACGGAGATTGGAGAACTGCAGGAGCGTATCACCTCAACCAAAACCGGATCGATCACCTCGGTACAGGCCATCTACGTTCCCGCCGACGATTACACCGACCCCGCACCCGCGGCGACGTTCACGCACCTCGACGCCACCACCAACCTGAGTCGTCAGATCGTCGAGCGCGGCATTTATCCGGCGGTCGATCCGCTGGCCAGCTATTCGCGGATTTTGGATCCGCGCATCGTGGGGCAGGAGCACTACACGGTGGCGCGTGCGGTCAAATCCGTGCTCCAGCGCTATAAGGAGCTCCAGGATATCATCGCCATCCTCGGAATCGAAGAGCTCTCCGACGAGGACAAACAGACCGTCGCGCGTGCCCGCAAAATCGAAAAATTCCTTTCTCAACCGTTCTTTGTGGCGCAGCAGTTCAGCGGTCTCGAAGGCAAATACGTCAAGATTGCAGATACCATCAAAGGCTTCAAGGCGATCGTGGAAGGCAAGCACGACGACTTGCCCGAGCAGGCATTTTACATGGTTGGCACGATCGAAGAGGCCCAAGAAAAGGCAAAGACCATGGCTGCAACGGCATAGTTTGGCCCTGGACTGAACATGCTACCCCAGGCGATCGAACTCCAGGTGGTCACGCCCGTGCGGCACGTTCTCGAGGAAACCGTGCTGGCGATCGAGATCCCCGGCAAGGGAGGCTACCTCGGCGTCCTACCGGGTCATGCACCGCTCATCACCGAGCTAGGCATTGGTGTCCTCGCCTATCGGACCGCGTCTCAAACCCGCTACCTCACGATTATCAACGGCTACGCCGAGGTCCTCCCGGACCGTGTGATCGTCCTTGCCGAAATCTCTGAGAAGGCCGAGGAGATCGATGTCGGCCGCAGCCGTGCCGCCCACGATCGGGCACAGGCCGAACTTGCGCGGGTTGCTGTCGGGAGCCCCGAGTGGCAGCTCGAGCGGCTGGCCGTCGAACGTGCCATGGTGCGAATGGGTGCTGCCGCGAAAGCCGGTGTTGCGGGCGCATCGAGCGCCACGCGCTGATCCCACCCTTCCGAAGGATCCCGTCTTATCGTTACGCTCTCGTATCGTCTGGAATCGGCACGCCTTTCTGCAGCATCCAACTAATGAGATGATGAAGTTACGCGGTAGACAGGCCTCCGCTCAGATCGCATAGGCGAAATGTCAGATGTCATCATTTACGGAACACGCTGGTGCTGCGACTGCCGCCGTGTCAAACAATTCCTGCGTGAGCGCGGTGTCAAATTCCGTGAGATTAATATCGATGAGAAACCGGATGCCGAGGAACTCGTCTTGCGTGTGAACAACGGTCTCCGCAAAGTGCCTACCATCGAAATTGAAGGTCGCTATTTCTCTTGCAGCCCTTTTGACCCCTTTCAGCTCTCCAGAGAACTGAAGATCCCGCTGAACTCGTAGTTTCCGGAGGTCATGACAATCCCACGCCGCGCGTCATCACGCCTGCCACGCGCAGGTCTGGCGTCAGGGCCACCAAGTCCGCATCGGCACCCACTGCGATGATGCCCTTCTTCCCGGCGAGGCCCACACGGCGCGCGGGCAAGACCGTAGCCATACGCAAGGCGTCGTTCAAAGACACGCCGAGCGCGACCACATGGCGCAACGCGCGGTCCAGCGTTAGCGTGCTGCCCGCCAGCTTCCCTTCGGAATTGCGGGCCACACCGTTTTTGACCGTCACTTCGAAATTTCCGAGGCGATAGTCGCCGTCTGCCATGGCGGTGGCGGCCGTGCCGTCGCTCACCAGCAAAATCGTGTCCAATCCCTTGGTGCCGATCAGGACCTGAATCGCCGGACCGGCCACGTGCACCAGATCGGCAATCACCTCTGCCGTCACCTCAGGATCGGTGAGAATCGCGCCGACAATGCCGGGATCGCGGTGTGTAAATGGCCGCATGGCATTAAAGAAGTGCACGGCGTGGCGTGCACCCGCCGCAATCGCAGCCCTGGCCTGTTCGTAATCCGCGTCGGTATGTCCCAGTGCGACCAAAATTTTCTGGGCCACCGCATGAGCGATCACCTCCATCGCGCCGGGCAGCTCCGGCGCAATCGTCAGGATGCGCACAAGCCCGTCGGCAGCCTGTAGCAGTTTGTCCAGCGATTCGATGGAGGGCTTGGCAATGGCGTCTACAGGATGCACGCCGCGACGAGCCTTGCTGATGAAAGGACCTTCTAGATGAATTCCCAAGATCTCGGCTGCCGGTCGGCCCCGAGCAGATACGTCCTCACCGCTTTCGTGGTTGCGGATGTACCGCCCAATGGCTTGAAGGCAGTGACACGTTTCCTCGATCGGAGCCGTAACCGTAGTGGCGACTAGGGAGGTGGTTCCGTGGCGGGCGACGACGGAGCGAATTCGATCGAGCGCCCGTGCGTTCCCCTCCATCACGTCGTGCCCGCCCGCACCATGAATGTGCAAATCGATGAATCCGGGAACCACGGTCAGACCTGCGGCAACGTAGTCCGTTGCTCCCGTTGGCACGCGCATCGTATCGCGGTGGCCCACCCCGGCGATTCGGCTGCCCTCGACGACGATAATGCCGTCGCTGATCTCCTCGTCAGGCGTCAGAATGCGGCTGGCATGAATGACGGTCGTCTGCATGGCTCCTCGGACCAGGTCTCTGAAAGCAGGGAGCGGCGGCCTTCCGCGATGGCGGCCTGGGGCCCCTCCCGTTTTCGCACTTTACCACCTGAGTATGCTAGAGGAATTCCGGCGCAAAATTACGGCGGAGCTTGCATCGGTTGCCTGGTCCGCTACAATCGTTCGTTCGCTTGTTTTGCGCAGAAACTCGGAGGAACGGATGGCTCATGAGAAGCGTTACGTAGCCCAGAAGAGGCAGCGCCGCCGCCGCAAGGCCGCCAAGGGGAAAGTGAAGCTTTACGAGCAAGGCAAGCTGCCGTACGACAAGCTGCCCTCTTTAGCGAAGAAATTCCTGGCCCGTAAGACGCGGGCTCTGAGCAAAGCGCAATAACACAAAAAAGGCGCCGCTTACGGCGGCGCCCTTTTAGCTGTCCCTTCCGCCTACTTCGCCAAGGAAGTGAGGCGGCGTACCTGCTAGTTGCCCGCAGCCTGCGCGTGCGCCACGCCTGCCTTCGGCACGCTCAGGTAACCGACGATCTTATCCTTGCCGATCTGGTTCACCGTGAACTCCAGCGGAGCACGTGAACCGTGCATGAAGAAGTAGATCGGTTCATTGACGGACCGATTTTGCTTCTCGTACCGCTTATCATCCGCGAAGATGGCCACCGTGTAGAGATTCTTCTTCTGGTTCACGCCGCGCAGCTCGACCATCAGATCGCCCACCTTTTGGCGGGTGTTCTTCTTGTCGATGGTGAACTCATAGTAGTCCCGTTCACCGAGCCGACGGAGCTCCTCCACCTCGTCGTGATTCTTGGCGATGAGCGTGCCGAACTCGCCGCGGGTCATGTTCAGGTTGTTCTTGGTGGCGTCAAGATCGGTCCTTACACTGGTCATGTCGGTGCCGAGTTTGTTGACGTCATCGATGCTAGCCTTCGTCGCGAGCTGCCCATTCATGTTGTTCTGAAGGTCCGAGAGCTGCTTCGCGTCTTCATCCTTGACCTGTTTGGCCTGCTGCCGGGCGCGGTTCAGCTCCGACTGTGTCAGCTTCATCTTGTCGGTCACAACGCTCAGCTCACCCTGGAGCTGCGCGTTGAGATCTTCTGCCTTCGCAAGCCGTTGCGCCAAAGCATCATTCGACTGCCGGAACTGCTGGGCCTCGGTACCCACCGTCTGTTGCAGAGCCGCCGCGTGATTCGAGGCGGACCATGCCATTCCCAGGCCTGCCAGCGAGATCACCGCCAATGCCACGATGACGATCCCGATCCAGCGGGGCGCTGGTGCGTCTTGTATCACTTCCTGCCGTTCTTCGAGCATGTGTTCAATTCCTCCGTGGAAACCCCTTCCTGAAATACGATGGGAGCACGCTCTGAACCAAATCGATCGGGCCCGCTAGGTGGTCTGTAAGCTGCAGATGAACAGAGGGTTATGAGACAACGGCGACTCAGAAGAGGCCCCCTGCGGCGGTCCTTACCCTGCAAATTTT
>Ga0187782_10000692_pt1 | contig 23568 bp, 19 predicted proteins | sample 0715_SJ02_MP15_2_FD_132454 | JGI IMG/M metagenome (GOLD analysis project Ga0187782, IMG submission 132454) | Tropical peat soil microbial communities from peatlands in Department of Meta, Colombia - 0715_SJ02_MP15_20_MG | ecosystem: Environmental > Terrestrial > Soil > Wetlands > Peat | place... | reverse complement strand
CTCGGTCTTTGGATCAGCAGAAGAGCCGAGTTCGCATATTGAGAACGACGAGGGACAGGGGGCCTACCGATGAGCGTACAATTTGCAGGAATCTATCCTGCCGTTCCTACTGCGCTTAACAGACGGGGTGAGTTGGAGCTCGGGGCGCAGGCGGAAATCGTGGAGTGGTTGCTGTCGTGCCGCGTTCACGGGATTTTCGGGGTCGGCAGTCAGGGAGAGTCATTTGCGCTGTCGTTTGAAGAACGGTCGAAGCTCACCCGAACGTACGTGGACACGGTCCGAAAACGGGTACCGGTGATGATCGGGACAGGTGCGGTGACGACGGCTGAAACCGTGGCGCTGTCACGAGATGCTGAAGCCAACGGCGCCGACGCTCTCTCGGTGATCACCCCGTACTTCGTTAAACTAACCCAGACAGAACTCGCGGCGCACTATCGGGCGGTGCTTGAGGCGGTACGAATCCCGGTGCTGGCGTACACGAACCCGGCGCGTACCGGCAACAACGTCACGCCCGCTACGGCTGCGGCACTCGCGCGCGAGTTCCCTCACTTCGCCGGTATCAAGGACAGTACTGGCGATTTGAGCCAGACGCTGGCCTACGCGGCCGTCTGCCCGCTCAGCTTCGCCGTGTTCGTCGGGCGGGATACGTTGATCTTCTCTGCCTTGGTGAACGGACTACCGGGAGCGGTCGCCGCGACCGCAAGTGCCGCTCCTGAGTTGGCCGTCGGCATCTACGAGGCCGTGCGGCAAGGGGATCTCGCCGAGGCCCGAGCACTCCAAGCGCGACTCGCCGTGTTGCGCGAAGCGTTCGATCTCGGGAGCTTCCCGGTTGTCGTCAAAGAGGCGATGGACCTCCGGGGACTGCCAGCGGGCCCAGCCAGGCTGCCGGTGACCCCTCTCTCCGACGCCACGCGCGAACGCTTGCGAGCCATCCTTGCCGAGATAGGCGTGGCCCGTATCCCGGCTTTTGGTCCGCAGCTGTCGTGATCGCACGACGAGGCCAACGGCGACAGGGTCGTCGGCCGGCTCGCTACCCATGTGACGAATCGACGAAGGGCGTAGGGCAAGGGCCAAGACGCCGTTGGCCCAGGCGGGCTTCCCGAAGCGTCTAGAAACGCCGACGCGGCTGCACAACTCGACGGAGCGAGGCATCTCAGCGAAATGCTCCCGCAGCGCCGGTCAAGGTCGGCGTTACCGCCTGCACGCGATGGATCTCGGGACGCCATGGCGTTTCGCTTCGTGTTCCAGGCATTCCAGATGCATGAGTTCCAGTGTCACGTCGGGCTTGCGCCGTTTGGTGTGCAGACGCATGGAGTCCGCTCGCCACTCGGCAGGAGCCGCTGTCGGAGAATTTCTCGTGTCTGTCGCATGGATAGCCGCCTCGTCTCCATCGCTTCCCAGCGACGTTGCAATAGTTTCCGACCAGCCAGCGTCTCGTCGGGCTTGCCCTGAAGGAGGATACAGCGCGAACGCCTCAACCGGTGAAGCATTCGCTCTATTCACGATCCTCCGAGACGGCCGTTCATGATGCAGCGAAATGAGCATCCGCGAAGGGCAGATCCGTGCTGCGAACGGCTGAGAATTGGCGAGAGGGTCGCTCCGATCGTATTCTAGTCGCCCTCATTCATAGCGAAATCAGTTTTGACAAGCACTGCCATGTCTGCCATTCTGTTTTTCGACATAGAGGAACTGACTTCCACATAGAGCATTCTGGGGGGATGGCGACAAGACGACACTCTGACACCCTTCTGGCGCGGCGGCTCGAGGGTACTCTGGCTCTCGATATGCGGCAAGGACGAAAGGACGGCCCATGACGGCCAAGTTGCTGGTTGTTGTTCCTATTGTGGGATTGGATCGAGATGTTGTGCAGAGACGCGTGGACATGGTGCGAGGGTTAGCCGGGCCAGGGTTCGATGTAGACTTCAAGGTCGTGGAGGATGGCCCCGCATCCATCGAAACGATTACGGAAGAAGAGTTGGGCGCTGCGGCAACGTTGAGGCTTCTGAACAAGCTTGGTCCCCATCCGGCAGACGCGGTCATTATCTGGTGCGCCGGCGATCCCGGAGTGCTCGCTGCGCGCGAACTGCTTGATTGTCCTGTAGTCGGACCAGGGGAGTCGGCCATTCGACTCGCAGCGCTTCTGTCGTACCGCTTTGGGGTATTGACGCCGCTTCCTGGCGAAGCGACGCCAACCGCACTGCTGGTTGAGCGCTTGGGCTTTTCCAGCCGGTTTGTCGGTACGGCCGCGATCGGCATCCCGGTCCTGCAGATTCGGCGCGATCTCGCGACGGCGACCGAACGGATCGTCACAGCTGGACAGATGCTAATCGACCGTGGCGCTCATGGCATCGTGCTCGGATGCTTAGCGATGTTTGGGTTGGGCAGGGCCGTCCAAGATCACCTGGGCGTGCCGGTGCTTGATCCCGCCGAGTGCGCGGTACAGTTTGCCAAGCTGCTCATCGATGGCGGCTACACGTTCAGTCGCATCACTTATGCACAGCCTCCCAAGCCCGTCCTGACCATTACGTAGATGGTGGGACATCGGCGGATCTTCGCGGGCGGTCCGATTCACACGATGGATCTGACGATACCGGAGGCGCGTGCCGTCCGTGTTGTGGATGGGCGCGTGGAGGGGGTCGTGCCGGCGGGGCAGGCTGCGCCGGGGACGCCGGAAAGCGGCTGGGAGCTCATTGACCTGCAGGGATGTACGTTGTTGCCGGCGTTCGTGGACTGCCACGTGCACATGCTGTACACGGGGCTGCACGCGCACGACACGGCGCTGGATGGGGCGGCGTCGGTGTCAGAGGTGCTGGATGGTGTCGCCACGGCTGTCTCGCGGTCGTCGGGGGAGATTGTGCGGGGGTGGAACTACGACGAGAGCCGGTATGAGCGACCGCTGACGGGGCGTGATTTGGACGCTGTGTGTACGGACCGGCCCATCATGCTTGGTCGGATTGGGAACTCGGCGTGCTGCCTGAACGGAGCAGCCATGCGACTGCTGGAGATTCCGGGGGATGTCGCGGGCGTGCAGGTGGACGAGGGGGGGAAGCCGACCGGGACGCTGCTGACGGAGGCGAACCACCTGGCGTTGACGAGGCTGTACGGTCGGTTGGGGGGGGAGGAGCGGAAGGCGGTGTTCGAGGCGGCGGCGCGCGTGGCCGTAGCGGCGGGGGTGACGAACGTGCACGCCATTGAGGGCGACGCGTACCGCCAGCTACTGGGGGATCCGGCTGAGGAGAATCGTCCGCTCGCGGATCTGCTGGCGCTCGATCTCCCACTGTCGATCACCCCCTTCGACAATCAAATTCGGAGTTTGGCGGATTTGGACCGGGTAGAGGCGCGCGGGGTCCGACACGTGGGCGGGGACATTTTCGTGGACGGGGTCCTGGGGGCGGCGTACATGCCGGGGGTGGCGCGGGCAGCGCTGAGCGCGCCGTACGCGGATGGGATGGGGGGGACGGGGCACCTGTTGCTGTCGCGGGAGACACTGGCGCAACTGGTGCAGGGCGCGGCTGCTCGGGGGCAGCAGGTCAGCGTGCACGCGGTGGGGGATCGGGCGATCGCGACGGTGCTGGACGTTCTGGAGCAGGTCGCTAGCGCGGGGGTCGATGTACCGGCGCTGCGGTTCCGGATTGAGCATGGCACCCTTCCGGCGGACCCAGACATCGATCGGGCGGCCCGCCTAGGGGTGATCTTCTCGATGCAGCCGGTATTCGAGTTGCGTGCCGGCGGACCCGGCCGCAGCTTCGAGCGGCGGCTTGGGCCGGAGCGGGTGACGCGGACGCACCCGCTGCGGCGGCTCGTGTCCGCCGGAGTGTGCATCGCCGGAGGATCCGACAGTCCCGCAAACCCGGTGGCCCCGATTCAGGGTATCCGGGCGGCACTCCAACATACACGTCCCGACAGTCGCCTGACAACATGCGAGGTGGTTGCGATGTTCACGCGGAACGCGGCGTTCGCGGCGTTCCAGGAGGGGGATCGGGGGGCGATCCGGGAGGGAGGGGTAGCCGATTTCGTGGTGCTCTCGGACGACCCGCTGCGTGTCGCAGCCGATGCGATCGAAGGAATCAGAGTGGTCGAGACCTGGCACCGCGGCGCCAGGGTGTTTTGAAGCCGCGAACGCACCTGGTTAGAGAGGGGGGCATCGAATGGTACGAAGTCGCTCGTTGGCATTCGCACTCCCGATTGTGTTGCTGCTCGTGGTCGCTGGGCTTGGAGGATCCGGTGGGCTGCTGCCGAGCGTCCGCGCTGCTGGCGCTCCGTCGTACACGGTCGGTGTCAGCATGCCTATGAGCGGACCAAATGCGTTCGTGGGTCAGGAGAACGTCAACGCCATCAAGTTGGCGATCAACGAGGCTAACGCGAGCGGAAAGCTCCCGGGGCACGCGACGCTCACGCTCGATATCAAGGACGACCAGTACATTCCCAATGTCGGCGTTTCCGCCATGCAACGCATGATCAACGAAGACCACGTCATTGCGGTGCTCGGGCCGTTCGGTTCAGATGTCACGGCCGCGGTGGGCCCCATCGCAAACGCCGCCCACATTCCGATGCTGGTGGCTGGCGCGACGGCGGCTCGCCTCTCCCAGCAGGGCTGGACGTATTTCTTCCGTGCCAATGACAACGACACACAACAGGGCACGCTGTTCATGAAGTACGTCATCGGTCGGCTCCATTGGACCCGGGTCGTGATGGTGCATGTGCAGAACGATTGGGGGAACGGCCTGCTCCAGTTCGTGAACAAGACCGAAACTGCGGCCGACGGACACGTCGTCGGCGAGTTCAGCTACGTCCCCGGGACCACGGATTTCTTGTCGATGGTGACCCGGATCAAGGCGCTGCAGTTTGATGGCATCGTCACCGCCTCGCTGAACACGGAAATGGCCGCGCTCGTCCGTCAGGCGACCCAGGCGGGAATCCCAGGGTCGAAGTTCGCCGCATTCGGCGCTGATCCCGCGCAGCTTGTGAAACTAGTCCAGAAGGACGCCAATGGAGTCTATTTCGCGACGTATTACGACGCCGCACATCCAGCCAACCCTGTCGCCGCACGGTTCGTCAAAAGTTATCAAGCCACCTACGGCTCTCTCCCCACGACGTTTGCCGCGCAAGGGTACAATGCGTCAACCATGCTGATCGCCGCGATCATCGCGTGCGGCAGCTACGATCCTCAGAAGATCGGCCCGGCATTGCACCAACTGCGCAACGTGCCGACAGTCTTTGGGCCGCTCACGTTTGACGCACAGGGACAGGCATCGCACGGGATCGTGGTTCAGCAGATTCGCAATGAGAAGGCCGTGCCGGTCGGTACCTCAATGTAGGTCGCGTGAGTAACGCCGCGCCGGACCGGGCCTCGCGCCCACCATGCCCGCGGCCGGCGGTCGTATGCGTACCGGTGCCACGGGCTCGCTGGAGCCGGCGACAGTGCGGGTTGCCGCAACGGATTGGCATGGGCAGCGGTTGGCGCATGCGCGATTACACGCCGTGAAAGTTGACCGCGGCCCTGCTGCAGCTCGACTACGCCCCGGGGTACCCCGTGGCCGGCGCCCGTCGTTTGTCCCCGGTCACGTGGCACAATCCACACTCGAAAGGAGGGTATTGGGGGCGTGATCCGGAGTCGCTCTCGCATGCTCGGGACCCCGCCAATGGCTCGGGACGGATGCCGATGACGCCCATGACCTCGACCGATTACCGTGCCGTGTCTTGGGACCAGCGCGAGCCTGGCCAGGGAACGGACGGTCGGGGAGTGCGCGAGTAGAGGGGTCGGACGCGACATGGAGCAATTTGCGCAGTACCTGGTCAATGGGTTCCTCACGGGGGGCTCATTCGTCCTGGCCTCCCTCGGTCTCACTCTTATTTTTGGCGTGCTGAACGTCGTGAACTTCGCACACGGCGCGTTCTACACGTTGGGCGCGTATCTCGCTCTATTGGTCATGGAACGCTGGGGTGTGGGCTTCTTCCCCGCGCTGCTGGTCGCGATGGCGGCGGTTGCGATCTTCGGTATGTTGATGGATCCGTTGATCTTCCGACGCTTGCGCGGAAGAGGTGAGCTTCCAACGATCATCGCCTCGATGGGCCTGTCGCTGCTCATGGGTGACGGGATCCGGCTCCTGTGGGGCGCGGCGCCGCAGTACTTGCGGTCACCCTATGTGGACGACGTCATCCATCTTGGCCCCCTGATTCTCAACGGAGAACTGGTGCTCGTCTTTGTCACCGCTGTCGTGTTGATTGGCGCCTTGTACTGGTTCATCGAGCGAACGTGGGTTGGCCTTCAGATCCGGATGGTCGCGCAGGACGCGATGGCCGCTGCTTTGATGGGAGTGTACATCAATCGGGTGGCCGTCGTCGCCTGGGCCATTTGCGGGACGCTGACGGCGGCCGCAGGAGTCCTCATCGTTCCGGCATTCGCGCTCGAGCCATCGGTGGGGGACGCGGTTACCCTCACCGCTTTCGCCGTGGTGATTTTCGGCGGGATCGGCAGTGTGCTTGGAACGATCGTCGCGGGCCTCGCCTTGGGGATCAGCGAGAGTCTTTCGGAAGGCTATCTGTTTCCCGGGATCCGTCAGATCGTAGCGTTTGCCGTTCTGATCATTGTGCTGGTGATCCGAAGTCAGAAGCTGAGGGGTCGGTGATGCAGTTAGGGATCCCTCACAGGGCGAGTCGGTCCTCTCGCCCCCGGCTGCGAGCACCACTCGACCAGCAGGCGATCGGCCTTCTGGTCGTGGCGTGCATCCTCTTCGTCGTGCCGGTGCTCTTCGGTAGATCGCCGTATTTTATGCAGCTTGGGGTGACGACGTGCCTGTTCGCCGCGCTGGCCGAGAGCCTGAACTTGATCACCGGCATGACAGGCCCCGTGTCATTTGCCCACGCGGCGTTCTACGCCATTGGTGCGTATGCGTCGGCCTTGCTCGCGCTCCGCCTGGGCCTCGGTTTTTGGGGCGGCTTCATTGGGGCGCTCGTGCTCACGGCTGCGCTCGGGCTGCTCTTGGGGCTGCCGACGCTGCGGCTCGGCGGCTCGTATCTCGCGATCGCCACCATCGGGCTGCAGGTCATCGTTCAGGGTGTGCTCCTGCAATGGGTGGGACTGACCAACGGCCCGACCGGGATCACGAACATCATGAAGCCGACGCTCTTCGGTTGGAGCATCGAACAAGGAGTGCCCTACTACCTGTTTGTCGCGGCGTGGCTATGCCTCATTCTGCTGCTCTTGCATCGAATCACGCGATCGCGCCTGGGATACGAGCTTCTTGCGATTCGGGAAGACGAGCGGGCGGCGCTGGCGATCGGGGTGCCCGTATCTCGGTTGAGGGTCGCGATGTTCACGTTGGCGGCGGCGTTGGCCGGGGGCACAGGGAGCCTGTACGCCCATTACATCGGGTCCATTGACCCGTACGTGTTTGACCTGACCCTGAGCGCCACTGTGCTTGTCACGGTGCTGTTGGGCGGACGCGGGTCCATCATCGGGGTCCTGGTCAGCGCCGCGCTCCTGACGCTTCTCCCCGAGTATCTTCAGGTACTCAGCAACTATCGCATCGTGCTGTACGGCGCGGGCATGCTGCTCTTAACGCTGTTCTTCCCGAAGGGATTGGCCGGCCTGTCGCCGTCTCGCTGGTTGCTGAGGCCGGCGACTCCACCTCCACTACCGGAAGGGGGAGGAGGTAGGACCGATGCTTGAAGTGACCGGCCTCTCAAAGCACTTTGGCGGCGTGCAGGCACTGCAAGATGTGACGTTCTCCATCGCGGCTGGCGAGGTCGCTGGACTCATCGGGCCCAACGGCGCCGGGAAGACCACGTGCTTCAACGTCATCGCTGGTGCCTTGTCCCCGAGTAGCGGGACCGTCAGGTTTCGCGGGGGCCAGATCACCGGCTGGTCCGCCGATCGAATCTCGCACCTTGGGCTGGGTCGCACCTTTCAGAATATTGCGATTTTCCCCGAGTTGACTGTCTGGGACAACGTATATGCTGCGGCGTTAACGCACATGCGGTCCGGATATTTGGCCGGCATCGCGGGGCTGTCCCACGTTCGTCGTGAGCAGCGTGCCCTTGAGGACCGGGTGTGGACGACACTCGAGCTTGTGGGATTGAGCGGTGACGGGCATCTCATGAGCAGTCAGCTGCCCTACGGTCATCAGCGGCGGTTGGAGATCGCACGTGCGCTTGTGACCTCGCCGCAGTTGGTTCTCCTCGACGAACCGACAGCCGGGATGAATGCGCAGGAGACCGCTAATGTGATGGATCTCATCCGGATGCTGCGCGGTGAACACACGTTTCTTGTGATCGAGCATGACATGAGAGTCGTCATGGGGATCTGTGATCACATCATCGTCCTTGACAACGGGCGGAAAATCGCGGATGGGTCCCCGAGTCAAGTCCAGCAGGATGAGGGCGTCATCAAAGCCTACTTGGGCGGAGAGCTGATCGATGAGCCCGTTGGTTGAGGTCCGTGACCTCCACGTGTACTACGGGCACGTCCACGCGGTACGGAGCGTGGGGCTGCACATCAACGAAGGAGAAATCTGCGCGCTCCTCGGGGGCAATGGCGCGGGTAAGACCAGCACGCTGTTGGCGCTTGCGGGCATCCACGCTCCTCGCTCCGGCATGATCAAGTATCTGGGCCGCAATACCGATCACCTCCGCGCCCCCGATCTCGTCCGCCTGGGAATCTGCCTTGTGCCAGAGGGTCGGCGGGTCTTCCCTCAGCTCACGGTTCTCGACAACCTCCGGGCCGGCTCGATCGTGGATCGACGGCCTGGCCACGTACAGGCTGGGTTGGGGCGCGTTTTCGAGCTGTTCCCGCAACTCGAAGAGCGGGTGTCGCAGCTGGCGGCGACGCTCTCTGGCGGCGAACAGCAGATGCTGGCAATTGGTCGCGCGCTCATGGCGTCACCCAGACTTCTGCTTCTGGACGAGCCGTCGCTGGGTGTGGCACCGCAGGTCACGCTCGCGATCTATCGCACGCTGAGACGGCTGAATCGAGAGGGGACCACGATCCTTCTCGTGGAGCAGAATGCGCGCTTGGCCTTCAAGGTGGCTCAACGCGCCTACATACTTCGCACAGGTGAGGTGGCGCTGCACGGGGAGACCACCGCGTTGGCGCAAGACGATGACGTGCGTCGCATCTATCTTGGCGTGGGGTAGCGGCGAGGTCCGCTGTCGCCAACACGGTGTCGCCGGAGCGAACCGCGGGACCGGCGCGAGATTGGGAGGGGGGCATGCCCGATGATCACGCCGGAGAAATTGCACGTGGTTCTTGATGACGCCTCGATAGATCGGGTGTGGGGACACACCGAATGGATGTCTCGCGAAGTGCCCGAGCGCGTCTCAGGGTGGCCAGCTGCGCAAACTCAAGCCGACTACCTGACGGGCCAACTTCGCTCCTACGGCTTCGAGGCGCATCAGGACCCATTCCTAGGATTGGTTAGTCGGCCTGGACGCGGAGCATAGGTCCTGACGGCGCCCGAAGCGCGGCCCATCGAAGCGATGACCCAGGCCCACAGCACGACCACACCGGCCGACGGACTTGAGGGCGAGCTGCTGCACTTGGGCTCCGGCGGCGAGGCCGACTATGCGGGCAAGGATGCGCGAGGCAAGATCGTCGTCACGGAGCTGTCGTATGCGCCACCGCGCCCCGAAAAGACGCGGCTGGCGACCGAGCACGGGGCATTGGCATTTTCATTATCAACTGGGGGAGGCGATGACAACCCCTCGATGCCGATGGGAACGGTGAAGCCGGCCTGGGGCAATCCGACCATGGACGATCTCCACAAGATGCCGACCTTGCCTGCGGTGGGCATCGCACGGCGCGATGGGACCCGCGTACTCCAGCTCTGTCAGGCCGGCGACGCCGTCCGTGCGCGGATCATCGCCACCGGCGGTCGGGAGTGGCGATCAATCAACCAACCCGACGGGATCCTGGGGGCCGGGTCCACGGGCGACTGGATTCTTGTCGGCGGCCATATGGACTCCTGGGGCGGCGGTGCTGCCGATAACGCGTCGGGCAACGCCGTGCCGCTGGAGGTGGCGCGGGTGCTGGCCGGCCACCGCAGCGAACTGTGCCGCGACATCCAGATCGGGTTCTGGCAAGCGCACGAGGATGGCATCATGGAAGGGTCGACTTGGTTCGTCGACTATCACTGGGACAAGATCACGCGCGGTTTGGGATACATCAACATCGACTCCCCCGGTATGAAGCACGCCGAGCGCTATGAGGCGACTCTGTCGCCGGAACTGTGGACGTGGCACCGCGACGTCATCCGGAACGTGCTTGGCTACGTCACCGAACCGCAGAAGCTGGCCAAGACCGGCGGCCAATCCTTCTTTGGTGTGGGGGTACCGGCGATTTGGGGGCACAGCGGTTTTCCGCCTGCGTTGCTTGAACGCTGGCACGGCGCCGTGCTGGGACCATGGTACCAGAGCACCGACGATACGACGGAGGTGGCCGACAGGCGTGTGCTCGCTCACGACCTCCGCATGTCGGTGGCCTGTGCGTGGGAACTGTCAATTCGTCCAGTACTGCCGTACGACTTTCGCGACCCAGCGCGTCTATTGCGCGAAGCCATCGATGGGTATCGTCACGCAACCGACGACACGCTGGGTCTTGACGAGACGGCGTCATTGGCTCGCGAGTTCGAGATCGTTGCTGGCCGCCTTTTCGCGCGCCAACGACGCGGAGGTCGAAGCAGAGGGGCGCGTCCATGCAACTGATGCACGTCAATGAGGAGCGATTGTGGGACTCGTTGCAAGCGATGGCGCGGTTCGGTGCGACACCGGCCGGGGGCGTGACACGGCTGGCGCTATCCAATGAAGACCGGCAAGCCCGCGATCTGTTCTGTGAATGGCTGCGGGCCGCCGGGCTTGACGTGCGGGTAGACGACGTAGGGAACATCTTCGGCTGGCGGGAGGGTGCAGAGCCGCATTTGCCACCCGTACTGTTGGGCTCGCACCTGGATTCCGTGCCAAGCGGTGGAAAGTACGATGGCGCACTCGGAACCCTCGCTGCGTTGGAGGTGGTGCGTGTTTTCGCGGAGGCGGACATCCATCTCCGGCGCACGATCGGCGCCGTCGCCTTTACGGCCGAAGAGGGGGCAAGGTTTGAGCCATCGATTCTCGGTCCCTCCGTGATCACGGGTCGGTTTACTGTCGACCACGTGTATTCAAGACCCGATGTTCGCACCGGCGTCCTATTCGGGCACGAGTTGGCGCGGATCGGCTACAAGGGGGACATACGCGGTCGCTCCCCGCGGCCGAGAGCGTTCCTCGAACTGCATATCGAGCAAGGTCCACAACTGGACGCGGAACGTCTCCAGATAGGCGTCGTCGAAGGGATCGTCGGCGTCAAGTGGTTCGAGATTCACTTCAGAGGCGAGGCCACGCATGCGGGCACGCCACCGATGGCCACCCGACGGGACGCCTTGCATGGGGCGGCTCGATTCATCTGTGACGTGCGTCGCCTTGCCGATACGTTGGGAGGCACCGCGCTTGCCACCTGTGGGCGGCTTCGAGTAGAACCGGACGTCATCAACGTTGTGCCCGGGGTAGCGGTCCTCGGGCTCGATATCCGGCACGCGGATACCGCAGAGCTTGAGAGATACACGGACACGGTCCGCGTCTTGATACAACAGGTAGCCGACAATGAGCATTTGGGCTTCAGTTATGAAGCCGTGCAGTCGCTGCCCGCCACTCGGTTCGACGAGACGCTTGTCGGTCTTGTAGAGAAGGCTGCACGAACTGGAGGGTTGAGGCATAAGCGTATGGTCGGCGGAATAGGCCACGACAGTTTGTGGATGGCAAGATTCTGTCCCACGGCCATGATCTTTGTCCCATGCCGGTCCGGCAAAAGCCATTGTGAGGATGAGGACATTAGCCCCGAGGACGCGGCAGCTGGAGCAGATGTCTTGGCGACCGTCGCGCTGGAACTCGCGCAGTCGTAGGGCCGCACGCGGGCATGGGAAGGCACTGACGAGATGGCGGGGCATCGGCGGATTTTCACGGGCGGTCTGATTCACACGATGGATCTGGCGATACCGAAGGTGCGTGTTGCCCGTGTTGTGGATGGGCGCGTGGGGGGGCGGAGGCGAACCATCTGGCGTTGACGAGGCTGTACGGTCGGTTGGGGGGGAGGAGCGGAAGGTGGTGTTCGAGGCGACGCGCGTGGCCGTGGCGGCGGGGGTGACGAACGTGCACCCCATTGAGGGAGACGCGTACCGCCGGCTACTGGGGGATCCGCCTGGGGAGAATCGTCCGCTCGCGGATCAGCTACCGCTCGATCTCCCGCTGTCGGTCACTCCCTTTGACAATCGAATTCGCAGGGTCCGGTCTGATAAGGATTCGGCAGGGCCGGCAGCATCTTAGATTGCCGTGTGGCATCGTCACTACCAGGCACGGTAACACACTTTGATCGACCGGACTTGGCATATTGGTGTTGAGGAGGGATTTGTATGAACGGTGACGCGAAATTGCGTGAGGTCCTCGACGCGGCGTCGGTGGATCGTGCGTGGCAGCACATGCTCTGGATGTCGAGTACGGTGCCGGAGCGCGTGTCCGGATGGCCGGAAGCGCAGACTCAAGCCGACTATCTCACGGAGCAACTCGGCGTGTACGGCTACGACGCGCACGAGGACGAGCTCGTCGGGCTTGTCAGCCGGCCCGGACGCGGTGCGCTGATGGTGCTGGCGCCGGAAGCACGTACTATTGAAGCAATGACGTTCGCTCACAGTACGAGTACCGTCGCCGAGGGGCTCCAAGGGGAGCTACTCTACGTGGGGTCCGGCGGGGAAGCGGACTACGAAGGGAAGGACGCCCGCGGGAAAATCGTCCTTGCCGAACTCTCCTATGCGCCACCTCGTCCCGAGAAGACGCGCATCGCCACAGAGCATGGGGCCATCGGGCTCGTCCTCGTCAACTGGGGTGATGACGACAATCCTTCGATCCCGATGGGAACGGTCAAGCCTGTGTGGGGCAACCCCACTGTGGACGATCTTCACAAGATGCCGAATTTGCCGGCAATCGGCATTGCACGACGCGACGGGGTGCTGGTGCGCGCGCTTTGTCAGCACAGCACGGTACGGGCGCGCATCGTGGCGGTTGGCGGGCGCGAGTGGCGAACACTCCGCCAGCCCCACGGGGTCCTCGGCGCTGGCTCCACGGATGATTGGATGCTTGTCGGCGATCACATGGACTCCTGGGGCGGCGGCGCCACCGATAACGCATCCGGCAACGCCGTAACACTGGAAGTGGCGCGGGTATTGGCCAAGTATCGCAGCGAACTGCGCCGCGACGTCCACATTGCGTTCTGGCAAGCGCACGAGGACGGCATCATGGAAGGATCCACTTGGTTCGTCGACCACTACTGGGACGCGATCACACGCGGCCTCATCGGGTACCTGAACGTCGATTCCGCTGGCATGAAATACGCGACCCGGTATGAGGCAACGTTGTCACCCGAGCTGTGGACCTGGCATCGCGAGATCATGCCGCGGGCGCTCGGCTACGTGACCGAGCCGCGCAAGCTGGCTAAGACGGGTGATCAATCTTTCTTCGGCGTTGGAGTGCCAGCGATTAGTGGACGCAGTGCTTTCTCGCCGGAACTCCTCGAACGGTGGCATAGCGCAGTCCTGGGGCCATGGTACCAGAGCGCCGATGATACCATGGAAGTGGCCGACAAGGAGGTCCTCGCTCAGGACCTGCGGATCTCGGTTGCGTACGCGTGGGAACTGGTGACGCGGCCGGTCCTTCCCTACGACTTCCGCGACCCCGCGCGTATCCTGCAGGAGGCTATGGAGAGCTATCGGCAGGCGGCCGACAACACCCTGGGCCTCGACGCGGCCGTGACGCTTGCTCGCGACTTTACAGCAGCGGCGGACCAGCTCTCCAGGCGATGCCGCCGCCTCACGGCCGCCTTCGATGAGGGCGACCCGTCAGCCGAGTTGACCGCCGACGCCGCCCGGCTGAATGCCGGCCTGAAGCAGATCAGTCGAACGCTGATCCCGGTGTTGGGGAGTGTGGTGGGCCGCTACGGCCAAGACACCTACGGGCTAAGCGCATTGAACCACTGGGTGCCGAGCTTGACAAACGTGGGTGTTTTGCGACAGCACGACCGGCTCACCGACCGCCACATGCTGTGGTGGGGGAAGCTCGTGCGCGAGCGCAACAAGGTGACCGATGCGATCGCATCGGTCGTGGCGACGACCTCCGCACTCGTGAGAGAGTGAGGCGCGCGCGGTCGCGTCGGTGCCCGTTCGAGCGGAGAGGCCGGAGTTGAGGAGACGGGAGGCCGAACGTTGGCTCGCGAGAACGTGACGGGCAAGGGCAAACGCGGCCCGCTCATGTTACGGTCGGTGACCAACGCGTTGATGCTCCTCTCCTTGTTCTCCGTGGAACGACCGGAGTGGAGCCTGACCGAACTGGCCCGTGAGTTGGGACTGGGGATGAGCACAGTGTTCCGCCTTCTCGCGACGCTCCAGGCGAACGATTTCGTACGACGGAGTCCAGATACAGGGCGCTACACGGTGGGTTTGAGGCTGTGGGAAATCGGGTGGGCGTCCCTCGCGCAAACGGGTCTGCGAGAGCTGACCTCACGCTTCCTTGCGAAACTTGTGGACCACACCGGCGAGACGGCTTACTGCAGTGTGCTTGACGGTCGCCACGTCGTGCACATCGATGTCCATGTCCCCAGCCAGCCGATACGATTGCACGCATACGTCGGTGATCGTTTCGCGGCGCACTGCGTCGCGAGCGGGAAGGCGATTCTCGCGTTCAGTCCGCCGATCGTGGCGGAGACGTACATCGCGGGCGGGTTGGCGCGCCACACCGAACGCACGGTTACGGACCCGGATCAACTGCGAGCCCAGCTGGCTGAAATCCGACGGCGGGGCTACAGCCAGAACCGAGGTGAATGGGAGGATAACGTGCGCGGTGCGGCCGCACCCGTCTGGGACTATGAAGGGCGGGTCATCGCGGCGCTCGCCGTGGCTGGCCCGGCGTTTCGGCTCAGCACGGACGCGGATCTGGCGAGGCTGGGGGAGGTCGTGTGCGCGGTCGCGGAAGAAATGTCGCGCGCGCTTGGCGCGTCCAGAAGAGTGCCGGATGACAGCCGTGCCAGTGATATCTCCTGAGCCACGCGCCGGCGCTGGATCGGCCGGGTAGTTGAGCCGGCAATCGGCGTGTGCGGTGTAGCTATATGCCCAAGCGTGCGTTTCCGCGACGGATACCGTCGATAGTCAGGAGGGGCGTATGAACTCGGTGCGAGAACAGGTGCTGCACGCGGTGGATGAGGCGTGGCCACAACAGTTGAATCACCTGCAGGCCCTGGTGCGGGAACGGAGTGTCCTGGGGCATGAGGCCGGTGTTCAGCGGCTCATGCACGCCACATTCCGGGACATGGGATTGCAGGTCACGAGCTTCGAACCCGACCTTGGGACGATTTCGCGGCTTCCGGGATTCTCGCCGCCGGAGTGGAGCTACCGTGGACGCCCCAACGTGGTAGGCGTGTGGAGGGCTGGCGCCTCGGGCGGGCGATCGCTCGTGCTGAACGGCCACGTCGACGTCGTCAGTCCAGAGCCGGTGGGCCAATGGAGCCACGATCCCTGGGGAGCGGAAATCCACGGTGACCGGTTGTACGGTCGCGGTGCCTGCGACATGAAATCCGGTGTGACCGCGATGGTCTGGGCGTTTCGCGCTGTGCAGGCCGCGGGCGTGCGACTCAAGGGAGACGTCATCCTTCATTCCGTTATCGAGGAGGAATGTACGGGCAACGGCACCCTCGCGTGCTTGGCCCGCGGGTTCGGTGGCGACGGTTGCCTGATCGCCGAACCTCACTATCGCCAGGCGCTGATCGCCCAAGTCGGTGTGCTGTGGTGTCGCGTGAAGGTGCGTGGGGTGGCCGGCCACGTCAAGGGTGCCAATCGAGCCATTAACGCCATCGAAAAGACCTACGTCCTGATTCGTGCGATGCGCGAACTCGAGGACCGTCTCAACAGGGAGAAACATAGGGCCTATGCTGACCATCCGTGGCCGATCAATTTCAACCCGGGCGTGATACGAAGTGGCGATTGGCCGTCCACCGTGCCCGCCGAGTGCGAGTTGGAGTTTCGGATGGGCTTCTATCCCGGGACCACGATTGAGGCCGCGAAGACGCTGGTCCGGACGCACCTCCTCGACGCCGCTGCCCGTGACCCATGGTTGCGAGACAATCCGCCCGACATCACGTTTTACGGATTTCACGCCGAGGGCAGTTGCGAAGACTTTGCGGAGTCGCCCGTCATTCAAACCTTGGATGCGGTCCACCGGGAATTAATCGGTTGCGGCCTGACCCCGGAGTCAGGGTCGGCCACGACCGATACGCGCTTTTTTCATCTGTACTACGGGACGCCTGCCGTGTGCTTCGGCCCGTGGGGTGCGGGGGCGCACGGGACCGACGAGTATGTGGAACTGCACACGGTCCGGGAGGTCACGAGGGTTATCGCCGCCTTCGTGCTGGACTGGTGTGGAATCGCCCGGCCGTGAGCCCGGCCCGTGCAGTGTGACGCGTCTCCCACACGGTGCACGGACCCGTGTGCGGATCGCTCCTCCTGTGTCAATGATATGGTGACGACCCGGGCAGATTGAAACGGCGGGACGAAGGAGGCACGAACCGTGAATAGTATCAATCTTCGCACCGGCATTCCAGGTCCGCGATCGCTTGCATTGCTGGCGAGGCGCCAGGCCGCAGTCCCTCGAGGCGTCAGCAACGTGACGCCCGTCTTCGCTGCCCGGACCGAGGGCGCGACCCTGACGGACGTAGACGGCAACGTGTTTCTTGATTTCGCCGCTGGCATCGGCGTACTGAACGTCGGCGCGAACCACCCCGAGGTCGTTGCGGCCGTCCATGCCCAAGTGGACAACTATCTGCATACGTGTTTCCACGTGACGATGTACGAGCCGTACGTTCAGCTTGCCGAGGCGCTCAATCGGCTCACGCCGGGCGACTTCCCAAAGAAGACGGTGTTGTTCAATAGCGGTGCAGAGGCGGTCGAGAACGCGGTGAAGCTGGCGCGACGGCATACGGGCCGCCCGACCGTGCTGAGCTTCACGCACGGGTACCACGGTCGCACGCTCATGGCCATGAGCCTCACCGCGAGAGTATCGACGTACAAGTACGGGTTCGGACCGTTCGCTCCCGAAGTGTTCCGCGTACCCGCGTGCGATCCATTCCGCTCGCCCCACGCCAGTCCCGGTGAGGCCGTTCGAGCGGCGCTGGCGGAGGTCCGGCGCACGATCGCTGAGGAGATCGGCGCCGACAAGGTTGCCGCAATGATCATCGAACCGGTGCAGGGCGAGGGCGGATTCATCGTGCAGCCACCGGAGTTTCTTGTGGGGTTGCGGGCGCTGTGCGACGAGTACGGGATCGTGTTCATCCTGGACGAGATCCAGACCGGCTTCGGCCGAACTGGGCGGATGTTTGCGGCGGAGCACGCGGGCATCGTGCCCGACTTGATGCTGATGGCGAAATCGATGAGCGACGGTCTACCCTTGTCCGCCGTCACCGGCCGTGCAGAGATCCTGGATGCCGCCCAGGTCGGCGGGCTCGGGGGCACGTTCGGCGGCAACCCCGTCGCGTGCGCGGCTGCGCTGCGTGTAATTGAGGTCATACGGCGTGACGGGTTCCTCGAGCGGGCTCGAACTGTTGGCGACCGCGTGCTCGCACGGTTTCGCGGCTGGGTCGCTCGGTATGCACTCGTCGGCGACGCTCGCGGGCTGGGGGCGATGTGCGCCATCGAGTTCGTCCAAGACCGTGCGACGAAAGAGCCGGCGGGGCCAGCCGCTGCGGAGGTCCTCCGGCGTTGCTATGAGCATGGGGTGCTCCTGATGAAAGCGGGGCACCATGATAGCGTCATCCGATTCCTCGCACCGCTCGTGGTGACCGATGTGCAGCTAGACGAGGGGCTCGAGGTGATGGAGGACGCGATTGGCGCGGTGTCGCCCGCCACGTTTGATGCGGCCGGCACCCGGCCGTCGGCATCGGGGGGGTAGCGGGCACTCGACCACACGTGTGCGGCGGCTACGGAGCGGGGTTGCACTTGGTTTTTCCTCCGCGCCTCGTTGGTGGTGAATTGAGGAACTGGCAGACGCGAACCAGGTAGGCGACCTATGACAGAGCCTGACCGGGTGATTTGCATCAGTGCTCATGCCGCCGACTTCTGCACTCGGGCCGGGGGGACTCTTGCCCGGTACGCCGGACTCGGCGGGAGGGCACGTGTCACCGTGCTGACTCCTGGTGCCCGAGGTGAGTCCGACGAGTTCTGGACCGCGCGCCAAGGCAAGGCCACGGAGGAAGAAGTGGCAGCGATTCGCTGCGATGAGGCCCGGCGTGCTGCAGAGGTCCTCGGGGTCGAGATCGTCTTCTACGGCTACACGGATCAGCCCCTGGTATTTGACCGGGATCGGTTGATGCGGCTGGTCCGGGAGATCCGGACATTCAGGCCGCGGCTCATCATCACGCATCCCCGGAAGGAGCCCTATAATCCCGACCACGGCAGAGCGTGCGAGGCGACCATTGAGGCCGCATATTACTCCACCCGCGCCGGCATCGAGCCCGATCTGCCTACACTCTCTCCGAGCCAGATCTTCGCATGCGAACCGACTCAGCCCCTGACCGAGGTCACTGAGTTCGCTCCCGAGTACTTCATCGACATCACCGACGTCATGGATCAAAAGATCCGGGCGATCGCAGAGTTCAAAGTGCAGCCCTATCATGTGGAACAGTACACCACTCGCGCTCGCGCCCGAGGCGTTCAAGCCGCCTTTGTCGCCGGCAATCCAGCGATCAGGTTTGCCGAGGCATTCGAACGATTGAGCCCGTGGACCGGGCGCGTCTTCCCGTGAGCAGCGCGTTTACCCGGCATTGAGTTGAGCCGGGGCGGAAGTGGATTTGCCGGATGGCCGCCACTATCCGAACCCAGGGTCGGGCATAGTTCCCGCGTATCGATGGACAGGCTGCACCTGTGGCTCCACAGGCCATCGGGACCACTGGCGTGAGCTGTCTCGGCTCAGCTCGGGCATCATGGTCGCATCCATGGTGGACCGACCCCCAACCGGTTTCAAGAGTCGTCCTCCTTATCTTCGGGGTCAATTCGATCGGAGACGCGCTGCGCGACTTTTTCGATCGCAATCCGCTCTGGCGGCCATGGCGCAACGCTGACATTGCGGTCGAGACCGATTGCACATCACCCGGCGTCTTGAGGAGCCCGAAGGCCGCGTTGTCCGGCGGGGTTGATGGCCAGAAAGTGGGGAGGCCCGGGGCACCGCCAGTTCATGTCGGGCTGTCAGATGAACCGAAAAATCAGGTCTTCACCTGATAGACGTCCATGGGGCTCCTAGAGAGAATACGCGTAGGCTGCATACTACATGTAATCCGTTAAATGTAGATCAATGAAACCATCCCGATTCTCGACGTTGGACTGCTCAGGTCTGACCCAGCGCGTCTACAACGCTATTCTCGCCGCCATTCATCAAGGCCGCATCCATGCTGGCGAGAAGCTTGTGATCGAGGAGATCGCCCGGGAACTGGGGGTGAGTCGGACGCCGGTGCGGGAAGCCCTCGGCGCCCTTGCCGCCGAGGGTCTTGTGGAACTCTCCGCACACAAAGGCGCTCGACTCAAAGAGATAACCCCCGACCACCTTTCCGACGCGTACGAAATCCATGCGCTCCTCGAAGGATATGCGGCGGAGCGCGCCGCTCGCAACACGCGGACGGTCGAGCTCTTGCCACGCCTGCGGGCCAACGTCGAAGCGTTGGCGCAAGCGATCGAGCACTCGGAAGGAACCGATTCGGTCGAACACCTCATGGTGCTCAATGACGAGTTCCACGCGATTATTCACGAGGCCAGCGGCAATAGGGTCGTCGGCGAGCTCGTTGCCCATCTCACGAATCGCCCAAGGGCATACGGGCGCTCCTATTGGGACTCGGCGGAAGCTCAGCGCCAATCCCTGGCGGCGCACACCGAAATCCTCGCCGCTATCGCGGCGCACGACGCGAAGCAAGCGGGCGAGGTGATGCGAAGACACATGCTCCGCTCTCGTGAGCTGGTCCTTGAACGCCTGCGCCAGAACCTCCCGCATACGCTGCATGAGGACAACGAGGGCGGCGATTCGAGGGGCGACGGACAAAGTCGTGCGGATGACAAGTTGGTGCGGGCAGAGGCGGAGGTGTGACATGGAGTGTCTTGTCCGTCGGATCGCTCTGCCGTGTGAGCTTGGGGTGCTGCGTCCGGCCTAGCGCGCCAGCGGCCTTCGGGGCGCCTGGCCAGCGATGGCGACGTTCTTGCAGGTTCTAGCGGACGGCCTCCGGCGAAGCCCGTTCGGCATTCGTCTTCCAGGTGATGAAGGATGGCAAGCTCGCCACGGTCGGCTCACAGCAGCGGCGGCATCGCGCAGTTCGATGCGCCGGATGGGTGCATGGACCTGGCAGAAAGTGGCGGCGTTCGGCGTGGCCCGGCGCGGTGACGCTGTACGAACGCGGCGACACGGAGCGCACGGCACCGTCGGTGACCCCATCGGAGACCTCCGTCGCGGCTCGCGTTTGGCTGGAGGGACCGCCGTAGGGACAAGTTGTCGAGGGAGACAAACGTCATGCTAGGCCCCAAGGAGCCACGCGATCGTTTCCTCCAGCAGCTCTCGCTCCCCCGGGCTCTCGCAGACTGCCGATGGTTCGCTGAGAAGACGCCGTGGCGGCTGTCTGGGTCGGAGACCGGCGAGCGCGCGGCCGCGTACATCGTCGATCATCTCCGCGACGCGGGCGTGAAGGCAGACTTAATGACGTTCCACGGATACTTGAACTTCCCCGAGCCGGCCCAGTGTCACGTGAAGTCTCCGGAGCCGCGCCAGATTCCGTGCTCGGCCTTCGCGCAGATCGGTTCGACGCCCGAGGACGGGATGATCGCGGAGCTTGTCTATGTCGGGGCGGGCGCCGAAGGGGACTATGAGGGCAAGGACGTGCGCGGCAAGATCGTCCTCTGCGAGCTTTCCTACGCGCCGCCGCGGCCCGAGAAAGTGCGGATCGCCATGAGCCGGGGTGCGGCCGGGGTCTTGATGATGAATTGGGGAACAGACGATAGCGCGCTGATCCCTCTGGGGACCGTGAAGCCGGTCTGGGGCAACCCCACGCCGGACACCATTCACCTCATGCCGGACATCGCGGTCCTGGGCATTGCTCGTCGAGACGGCGTCTCTCTGCGAAGCCTCCTGCAGAGCGGGCGGTCCGTGACGATGATGATCAAGGCCCACGCCGAGCGCCGGTGGATGAAGGTCTCGCAGGCGACGGCGGAGGTCGAGGCCGCAGATGGCGACGGCGACTACGTACTGGTATCGGGACATATGGACGCGTGGGCCGCGGGGGCTACCGACAATGCCTCTGGGAACTCCATCATGATGGAACAGGCGCGTATTCTCCAGCAGAACCGGGACAAGCTGGCGCGCTCTGTCAGGTTCGCCTTTTGGCAGGCACACGAGACCGGCATCATGGAAGGCTCCTCCGCTTATGCGGACCGGTACTGGGACGACTTAGATGCCCATTGCGTTGCTGACCTGAACTACGATTCGGCGGGCATGATGGGCGCCAGCGTCTGGCGGAGTGACTCCTCTTCTGAGCTGCTGGCGTTCCACAACGCCGTGGAGGACGCCACCATCCCCGGTGTGCCCCGCAAGCGGAACAAGGCGGTACGGACGGGGGACAAGTCCTTCTTTGGAATCGGGATTCCGACCCTATGCTGTTGGATGGTCCATACCGACGAGCAAATCAAGGCCTGGCACGGCGCGACGCACGGCGAGTGGTATCACAGCGACGCCGATACGATGGAGATCTTCGATCCGGAGATCTACCGACTGCACGTGATGGTGTTTGGCGGCTACACGTGGGAGATGGCGACCGCCAAGGTGCTACCGATGGATTTTCGCCCGGTGGCGGACGATTACATCGCTCGGCTCCAGGAGGTGCACCGGCGGATGGCGGCACGACCGGATGCCGCCGCAGTCATGGGGCTGGCGCCCGTGGTAGCACTGGCGGAGCAGTTCAGGGGGAGCGCCGAGGCGCTGGAAGAGCGGCGCCGCGCCGCGGCGGCGGGTGACGTCGGCAACGTGCCACGGCTGAACGCCACGCTCAAGCGGTTGAGCCGCGTGCTGACGTGGGTGCGCGGTACGGTGTCGGGCCGGTACGGACAGGACCCGTACGGGTTGTCCGTGCTGCGTCATGACCTTCCCAATTTGGAGGTGGTCGAGCCGCTGCTGCGGGCGGCTCCGGAGTCCCACGAGTTCCACCTGTGGGCCACGCAAGCGCGGCGGGAGCGAAACAAGGTCTCGGAGTCGCTCCGCCATGCGACGACGATCATTGACGAGTGCCTTGGTTAGCAAGACACAAGGGATGGCCAGCCAGACGCACGTCCGTCGCGGCGAGACACCCCTGTGTGGTACCGGCATGACAGCTGCTGGACGTGTTGTTGATGTGACGCGGCGGTTGGCCGCATAACGGGTCGCAATGCCGCCTCCGCCACTCGCACGGGTGGCGCGGGTGAGCCGAGGGGGTGAGACTGATGGTGACGCGAACACGGAGGAGGGTAACGCGGCGGGCACTGCTACAGGCCGCCGGAGCCTGCGTGGCGGGAGCGGCGATCAGCAAGCTTGCAGTCCCGTGGGTGCCGAGGGCGTCTGCACAGGGTGCCCGCACGCTGACCTTCGCGCTGATCAATGACGTAACCACGCTCGATCCATTCAACACGTATGACAACGTCGCACTGTCGATCGAGCGGGCGGTGTACGACGGGCTTGTCGGATTTACGCCCGATATGAAGGTCAGGCCGGAACTCGCCACGTCGTGGGAAGCGTCGGCCGACGCGAAAACGTTCACGTTTCACCTCCGCCCGAACGTCAAGTTCCATGACGGCACGCCGTTGAACGCGGCGGCGGTAAAGCTCAACTTCGATCGCGTGCGCAATCCGGCGAACAAGCTCATTCGGCAGACCTTTTTCGATCCGATTTCATCCATCGATGCCGTCAACGACACGACGGTGCGGTTCAACCTGAAGGCGCCGTTTGGCGCGTGGCTCTACACGCTCGCGCACCCCTGCAGCCGCATCATCAGCCCGGCGGCGATTGGCAAGGGCGGCGATTTTGTCGCCCGAAACATGGTCGGCAGCGGTCCGTTCCGATTCGCGAGCTGGACCCCGGGGCAGCAGGTGGTGTTGGAGCGGAACCCCGAGTTCTGGCAGAGTGGCCAGCCTGAGGTCGACCGGCTGATCATCAAGCCGGTGCCCGAAGACGACAGCCGGGTCGCCATGCTCCTGAGCGGCGACGCACACTTCATCTATCCGGTGCCCAACGTGCAGGCGGACGCGGTCTCGAGAGCGTCGGGCGTCACCCTCCAGAAGCAGTGGAGCAACGTGCAGCAGGATGCCCAGATGCACTGCCAGCACGAACCTTTCCGCAATCCGCTGGTGCGTCAGGCGCTCAACTACGCCATCGACAAGCAGGCGCTGGTGCGGGTGATCCTGGGCGGCCTGGGACGGGTGATGGACTCGCCGGTGGCGTCGGTCATCACCGGAT
>Ga0187782_10000691_pt1 | contig 23592 bp, 22 predicted proteins | sample 0715_SJ02_MP15_2_FD_132454 | JGI IMG/M metagenome (GOLD analysis project Ga0187782, IMG submission 132454) | Tropical peat soil microbial communities from peatlands in Department of Meta, Colombia - 0715_SJ02_MP15_20_MG | ecosystem: Environmental > Terrestrial > Soil > Wetlands > Peat | place... | reverse complement strand
GTGCTTATCGACGATGGTTGCCCGCGCAAGCGCCAATCCTTGGCCCGAGCCTTTTCCCACTTGCTTGGTCGTGAAGAAGGGATCGAAAATCTTGTTGCGTATCGTCTCAGGAATACCCGTACCGGTATCCGAAATGGCGATATGCGCCCAATCACCCTCTGCAGTGGTGCGAACGAAGATTTGTCCTTTTTCCTGAGTGTCCTTGACTAGGTCTCCGATTGCGTGTGCAGCGTTAATCAAGAGGTTCAGGAAGACCTGATTCACATCTCCCAGATGACACGGCACCGGCGGCAACTCGCCGAAATCGGTCTCGATGTCGGCGACATATTTCAATTCGTTCCGTGCGACGACCAACGTGCACTCCAGCGCTTTATTGATGTCCGCAGGTGCCTTCTCGGTTCCCTGATCGACGTGGGAAAACGACTTCATGGCTCGCACGATCGTGGCGACTCGCTCCACCCCGTCCATCATCTGTTCCATGGCCCTCGGCATCTCCGTCCGCATGTAGTCCCAGTCGGCTTTTTCTCGCGCCGCCTGCACGATTGCGAGCCGTTCCTTCATGCGGGGATCGTGTTCCTGCTCTTTGCAAAAGTCTTCATACTTGGCGATCATCTCTGCAATCGCAGAGAAAGAGTCCCAGAGGAAACGGGTGTTGTCGCCAACGAACTGGATGGGCGTGTTGATCTCGTGAGCGATTCCGGCGGCCAGAGCGCCGATTGCCTCCATTTTTTGGGCTTGATGCAGTTGTTTCTCAAGGAGGACTTGGTCGGTGGTGTCCTGAAAAATGGCGATACTGCACGCCACACCGTTGATCTCGATAATCTCGGCTGAGGTGATTCCCTTGCGCAGTTCGCCTAACTTCGTTTGAAAGGTCATTTCGAACTTTCGGATGGAACCGGCCTGCTTCTGCATGGTTTCAAACAGGCGCTTTCGATCTTCCAGATTTGCCCAAAAACCCAACTCGCTCGACGTGTGGCCGATTACTTCTTCGCGCTCGTACCCGGTCGCACGCAAAAAGCTCTCATTCACATCGATATAGCGGCCCTCGGCGACAGTGGCGATGACGACGGGCTCGGGATTGGCGTTGAAGGCTTTGCGGAATTTTTCCTCGGCGGCCTTGCGTTCAGTAATGTCAATCATCGTTCCCTGAGCGCTCTTGATCATGCCGCTCTCATCCCGGATAGCTCGGATTTTTCCGAGGACCCAAACTGGAGTCCCGTCTTTCTTCCTCAGCAACTGTTCATAACTCAGAATGTCTTTGGCTTGCTTGAGTCGGTTAACGAATTTCGCGCGGTCCTCAGAACCAGCGTAGAGAGTGATGATCGACGTTCCTATCAGTTCGCGGGCTGACCCGTAGCCAAAGATATGTGCGCAGGCATCGTTGCAGTCGACGATGCGTCCATCCCAAGTTGTCTGAATGAAACCCGCAAGGCCGGAGTCGAAAAAGAGTCGATAGCGCTGCTCTGCGCTTTCGATTTCGGCGCTCTCGTTTGGCGGTATGGGACCGGCCACTTTCTTTTGGTCTAGGACAGGATTGCCCACAGGATTGTCCTCTTCGCGCTACAACGCCCCTGCGAAAACGCAAGGTATGTAATCCATACTTCGGCCATCGGCGGATAAACTTTAGTAAACGTCACGCGAAGCCAGAGACAGTTTTTAGTTTCTTGGTTGAGGGAAAGTTGCGGATGAAATGAAGAGATTTTCTTGACAAAGTTCCCGACGCGTCATCGTCGCTTGGTTGAGTTCAGCAGCAGCCTGGCAGCCAACTCCCGGTAAGTCGGATAACCGGACAAGTTCCCTGCTGAAACTTTACTTGTCCGGTTGCCCCGTTAATCGGGACCTGAGCGGCAGCTCTTGGTCCAGCACTTGCTTGGTTATGGAGCTGGCACAATCTTCGTCTCGTATCCGAAGGTCAGAATCGACTCCACCTGAACTCGTTCGCCATTATTAGCGGCTGGCTTAAACTGCCATTTCATCACTTGTTCGCGTGCTGCTGCCGTCATGATGGGATTATCAGAGTTCAGTCCGAGGGTTTCACGGACGTGCCCTTCACGATCGATCGCGATGTAAATGCTGAGGGTGCCAGGATTGCGTCCACTCGTCAAAGTCGGCCACTGAATATCCGGGGCACTCACGAGGAGAGATCGTGCCACCGCCTCGCTGACCACCACAGTTCTTAAGGGAGCGTTGGTTTGATTGATGACGAAGAGTGACTCGTCCGGAGGCCCAGGCAAGTCACGGAGTTCAGTAATGTCGGCCTCGAGTTCCATTCCCGATTCGATGTACTCTCCCAGTTTGCGTGCGACTTTCTTATCGCCGAATTTCTTGTAATCCTCGTACGAAATCTCATACCCCGGCGTCATAACCGATTTGAGGAGTCCGTCCTCAAGGCAGTACCTTGAAAATATTTTGTTGGTCACAGGTGGGGTACCAGCGAGGAATGTGAACCGTGGACACACTTCCGTGATGGTAAGCGTGCCACTCACTACGCGAGCCGATTTCGATACTTCATTTGACTTCGTGAAATCGATACCGAGCATCGAGGCTCCCGGATCGAAAATCCCATTTACAAATTGCCGCAACCAATTCGGATAGTAATCGCCGGTGAGCGTTTCACTTGTCTTATCGCCATTCACGATCAGCACTTCGGAAAAGTCGGCGGTCTTGACGACCCGCCGCCATTTGTCCGGAGTAACCCAATATTCCTCGATAGTGGCGTTGTGGCTGTCATTATCGCGATCAGTACTTTCAAAGGCCTTTGCTATCAGGTGGAAAGGCGCGGAGCCGGGTAGGGTGATCTGTGATTCCTTAATCGCACGCTCTGCTGGGCTGGACTGCGGCGTATCGTCAGATGCCCACACGGACGCGCACGCACCGACCAAAGCAAGCAGGAATGTGGCGGGAATACTGCGCATAGGCTAAGCTTATCGCACACCCGTCGCCTATTTGGAAACGCAATCGCGCTAACTCCTGATTAGTCGGATAACCGGACAAATAAAGTGATGCTTCACTTGTCCGGTTACGCCGTCTGCCAAGGCTTTGCGATTCGTTTCGGAGCTGCCGAGCACCCGCCCAGAATCTGGTCTATCGATTCCAACAGCCAAGTCTTCGGGTCTATTGGTGTCGATTAGAGTCGGAATAACTTCTGGGCGTTCGTGCGGGCTATCTTCACGCGGTCGGATTCGCTGATGGAAGCGTGGTCGAACCACTCGCTGGCCTCTACTACGTCCTCGTAAGGATAATCGACTGAGTAGAGAATTCGATCAGCGCCGACTTCAAGAATTACGTTCGTTAGGGCCTGCGTGCGGAAGTTGCCACTCGTCGTTATGTAGAAATTCTCGCGCAGATAGTGGCTCATTGGCAGCTTCGCTCTCGGAGTGACACCTCCCCTGGATAGGCGATGATCCACCCGCCAGATGCTGAAAGGCAGTCCTTCGCCCAAGTGACCGAGGATCACTTTGAGTTTGGGGTATTCATCAAACAGCCCGCTGGCCATCAAACGGAGCGCGTGAATGGAAGTCTCGACCGCAAATCCCCAGGGCGAGCCAGCGAGCCAAGGGTATCCTTCGTAAGCTTGCTGCCTGCTTTCCAAGGGATCGCGAGGATGCAGATAGAATGGCACATCCAGCTCCTGGACGGTGGCCCAGAACCGACGGTACTGCGGCAAATCGTAGAAGACGGCTGAATCCGCTTCGTTGACTTGCGAGAATCCGTTTACCAACGCGCCGCAGAAGCCCAGGTCTCTAACGCAGCGCGTCAATTCCCGGGCCGCAGCCTCGGGATCCTGTAACGGCAGAGTCGCAAAGCCCTTCAGACGTTTCGGATTCTTTGCCAGATGGTCGGCCAGATAGTCATTGGTTCGGCGCGCCTGGGCGATGGCTTGAGCGACGTTGGGAACGGCTTGAACTCCGGGTGCTGTGAGCGAAAGGATGCAGATGTCGAGACCGCCGCGATCCATATCCGCGATTCGTCCGCTGCCGATGTCGAGGATCTTGTTTCGAATTTCAAGCGGGAGATCTCTGACGGCGTAACTGGTGTCAATCGCTTCGGCAAGGACAAAGTGCTCTTCGAGCGCGATCTTGCCAGCCGGAGGCAGCGCGCTGCGCTTCGCGCTCTCTACCGTACTCTCTGAACCCATTGGCGCTGTCCTTTTTTCGGGCTGACGATGTTGAACACTGTACACCAAGTAATTTCACGTTGCTTCGCCGAGGGGACTGCCTGCTTAGAACCAGGTCCGCGCCTTGTACGCACGGTATTCGTCGCCGAACTTGGCGGCGAGCACCCGGTCTTCCTTCCTCGCACGATAGATTTGCAATGGAATGAGCACCACCAGCACCCAGAGAAGTTTGGGCGCGCCAGCGAAAAGGAATATGCCCACGATCGTCAGAGCTCCGAAAACGTAGATCGGGTTTCGGATTCGCGAATAGAGGCCGGTGGTGACGAGCGCCCGCGCCTTGGCTCGCACTGAAAATGAGCCGCCCAGATGGATTCGCGCCAAGAAAAGAAGCGCCAAGGACGGCACGCCGATCGCTGCGCCCGCGATGCGCATGGGTGTCCACGGCTGCCCCCAGACATGCGCCACCAACAGAGCCAGCACGGCGAATAAGACCACCAACGTCAGCAGATTCGCCCTCATCATCCTCCTATACGAAGACGATGCGCTCGATGTTACCCGCCTCTTTCGCGGGCGGCACGCCTTCCCTGTTCAGCAGTGAGCCGCGCCGCAGCCCGTTCCCTGCCCGCGTCTGGCGCATGAAGGCAGGGCCGATGTCACGCCGGGCCTGATTCCAGAGCCTGCGGCAAAGACGAAACGGCCCGCTTATATGCTGCTTAAGGTGCTGCAATCCGCGTGAGCTTCAAATCGGCGAACTGAGACCATTTGCCGTCTTCGGTTTTCTGCTCCATCAGCCATTCCCATGCGTTCGTCTCTGGATTCCAGACGAAGCTCGTGTGAAACGGTCCATCCGGGTATTCGAAAACGAATCTGATGCGATTGCCCTCGCGGATTCCGTAGCCCAGAGTTTCGGAAAAACGCGCCCCAAACACGTCCATCAAATGCAGCACGTATCGCTCGCTAACCCGGTCATATCCCAAAAACCAGATTGCTTCGTAGTGGCGCTCCCCAGCGGGAGCATCTGGGGCAGTCTTCTCATGCAGCCGGAGAAACTGGTGGTTGAGTACCCATTCAGCTTCGATGAGATGGTGCGCATCACGCCCCATGATTTGGCCCCCGACTTTCCATGTGCCAGCCAAACGCTCAGCCGCATCATCGTGCCACTCGGACGGCATCTGCGCGGTGGTAAGCTTCCCGAAGAAAAATGTGAGGATAATCGTGAACATCGCAAGCAGTTTCATTGTGTGTGGTTCCTTTGAAGTGGCGACAGGAAGACGCCACTTGTAGCCTTTGCCGTTGGGATTTTATCCGGCTAAGTGTCACTTAGAGTAGTGGGTTTTTGGCGGCAGCCTGCAACGGAAAAGAAAGCCACCCGAACGACAAAGTGCTGAGGCGTCGCAACGCTCTCCTCTGCTTACGAAATCATGTCCTTATCAAGCTGAACTAGGTTAGTGCCTGATTCGTCGGATAACCGGACATCTTCCTGGCTAGTACTGAATTGGTCCGGCTACCCCGTTTATCAGGCGTTAGGTGTTTCAGGAACCGAGAGGTTCGCTTCGGTGTAAAATTGTTGCGGTCGTCCGGGGGGCCATTATTGAAGACCCGAGTACTTGGCGTCCTGCTTCTCGCGGCTTTGTTGAGCCCGAGCCTCCCCGCGCAGGGAAGTGTCGGCACGGTATGTTTGATGCCACTCCCGCTCCCATCTGACCAGCCCTACTATCGTTACGGCTTTATCCTGTTCAATCACGCTGCGCTGTCAGTGAGGATCGACAAGAGACCACCGGTTCCCTGGCCGCGCAAGGACAGTTTCAAAATATCCGATCTAGATACGACGGCGCGCCATTTGGTGGCGATCATTTCCGATGGGAAGCCCATTCAATCGTTTTGGTTTCGATTCTCCGACTTTAGAAGCTCTGATTTGTGTCTTTCCTTCGACGGTTTCCCGCCTGACCTGCGAGACGCAAAGCACGCCCCGTGGTGCAAGTGCAGGTGAAGACTAGTGCGCGGGACGCGCGTTAATCAGGCGCACCGCCCCGTCGCACTGGTCTAGCTTGTGTCCGGTAAAGATGGTTACGAGCTATGCGAGGACATCCTTCCGCGCTAAGTCCTGATTAGTCGGATTACCGGACAAGTTGCGTACTACAACTCTACTTGTCCGCTTAGCTTGTTCGTCAGGAGCTGGCGGTTGCTTCAGATCGCGGCAATTGCAGTCTTCTGATTTGGCGGGGAGGCTGGCGTGAAACCGTGGCGTTGCTCGCTTCCCTGCTGACCCGGGGGCTTTACAATCGGAATCCTGCGTAGCAAAGGAAGAGGCCGAGCAGGATCGCAACGACACCACCGAAAGCGAGTACGCCGACCCTATTGCACGCGTGGTACACGCTCCGCGAAAAATCGGGGAACAGCCAGAGGATGGTGCCCTTGAGAAGCGCGGACCACCCGATGATCGTCACCACGACCCGCCAATCGGCAGACCAGACCTCCTGCACCGCGACCATGAAGGCACCGAGCAGGAGGTTGATCAATCCGACGATCCAGAACGCCACTGGCTGGTCCATGGCGCCGTCGATGGCGCGGGACATCGCCTTCCTGTTGAAAAGCGCTTCGAGGCCGCCCACCAGGAATACGATCCCGAGCGCTCGCGCGAAAACTATGGAAGTGTCGTGCATGAGATTCGAACGCGTTCGTTCGGACGCTTCTTTACTACAGATGCTGCGCCCGCGGCAAGATTACGCACCTTTTGGCGTTGCTCCAATTTTGTGTTGCTGTCGGTCATACGTAATTCCCGCATCTTGCCACAAGAAAACTGCTGGACTAGATTGCGTCATACCGCAGCATTCTGGAGACGTCGCGGCTGCTGCGATTCTTCGTACACATTAACGGCTTTGCATTTCGGACATGTTACGTCGGCGGAAAACGGAACGCCGCACACGGTCAGTTGTCGATGGCATGAAAGACAGTAACCTACTGATTCTGCGCACGTTGAGGTTCTGCGCGAAGGTGTTGAGCCTTTTGAGCGATTGGGTATTGACAGATTCTCATTATGGGCGTACATTTTCCCTATCCTCCTTAACCGGGGTGAAGAATGGATACTCAAAAGCTTAAAATCAAGATCGGCGAGCATGAATTCGAGGCCGAAGGCCCCGTCGAAGTCGTGCAGGCGCAATTTGCCGCGTTCAAGGAATTGATCGCCAGCGCTACAACTGTCAGTAGGAAAGCCCAGGAACAGAAAAGCGAGCCGGCGCAACCCGCAGCAAATGGTTCCAGCCAAGTTCTGCTTGAACGAATTGTGCGTGTGGATGGTCGCATCATTTCACTCACCGCCAGAACGGGTTCCATAGCGGATGCGATCATCCTGATTCTGTACGCGCAGAAAATACTGCGAAACAACGAGACCGTGACGAGCACAGAAGTTGTGGACGGATTGAAAACTTCTGGCCATATGGTAACGCGGGTGGACTCCACGATGCGAAAACTCGAAGCGGAAGGCTTGGTAATAAAGATAGGTCAGCGTCGAGCAACGCAATACAGGCTTACGAATCAGGGCGTGACGCGAGCACAGGAAATCGCGCGAGGAGTAATTGCCTTGGCGGCATGAACTGGTCGTGGCTCGGTAGCTCAATCGGAGAGAGCGCCCGCCTGCTAAGCGGGAAGTTGAGGGTCCGAACCCCTCCCGAGCCACCACCAGAACGGCAAGTGCCCCGCGTGCCCCGCCCCTAGTTGCAGCTAGGAGCGGGCGAGATTCAGGCGTGGACGAAGCCCACACGTGAACCCGCAAACTTCAGTGTAGGGCTTCTCCCGGAGGAAGTCAAAAGGAGAAGCCCAATGACCTGCATTCGCTGCAAACACCCCGAAGCAAAGCGATTCGGGTTCTACGGACGCCACGGAATCCAGCGTTTCCGTTGTCCGGCATGCAAAGCCACATTCTCCGAGCCGCGCCAGAAACCCCGTGGGCAGCATTACATTTCGACTGAATTCGCCACGCAGATCATCACGCTCCCTGCTCGAAGGAATGAGCACACGGACAGTGTCGCGCATTACTGGCGTGCACTAAGGCGGGATTCTGGGCAAGCTCCTCGCCTGCTCGGGCGAAGAGGGATTGCCTTACCGCTATCGGATTCCCGGGAAGAGCTTTGCCGTAGGGGCCGGCCGCGCGATAATCAACGAAAGACATGGCCACACTCGAAATGCCGCAGGCGCGGAAAAGCACGTTCGCGCCGGACATGAGCTGGACGCAGCAAGTGCCGCCGGGCAAGCGATTGAACTGCATTGCAGCGGCGGAGGAAGTGTTCGTTCAGGCGGAACAGAAACTGGCGCAGGTGGAAAAGACCGGCCTCGACCGGGCGGAGATTCGCGTCGCGGCGTTCATGCCGCGGCTGCCGGACGTGGACGTGGACCGCGGCTCGCGCCGCTACGCCAGCTATATGGGGAAGAAGTTCCGGCAGCACGGCCTGGATTTTCGCATCGAGGAAGCGAACAGCGCCGACGCGCTAGAACTCCTTCTGATGGGCGCGCAAGTCCACGACAAGATCTACGGCACCTTCATCTTTTTCCCCGCGCCGTTCGGCAAGACCGAGGATTACTTTCTGCGGCGGGTGCGGCCGGAGAAGGACATCGAAGGGCTCACGGTCGAGAACACAGGCCGCATGGCGCTCAACATCAAGACGGTCGATGAAGAAGAGAGGTACGAGGGCGTGGCGCCGTGCACCGCCAAAGCGATCCTCACTCTGCTGCACCAGCACCGGGAGATCCGGAAAATGTTTCCGCGCGATGGCCAGCAGAAAGGTCCGACGGTCGTGATCTGCAATAGCTCGCCGCGCATCGGCATTCCGCTGCAAAGCATGCTGATGCGGATCGGCGCCACCGCACTCATGATCCATCCGCAGACCCGGCCGGAAGACCGCGAAGCCTATCTCAAGAGTGCCGACATCGTGGTGACCGCATTCCCGGCGCAGTCCGAGGCGGACCTGGTGCGCAACGTGAAAGACGGCGCGGTGATCATCGACTGTTCCACCGAAGGAGACTTGCATCCAGACGTGCTGCAGAAAGCTGCCTACTTATCGACCCACGACAATCATCTGGGGCAGATCACGACCGCGCTGGCGCTCTACAACACCGCCCTGTGCGCGCTCTGGCAGCGCGGGATGAAGGCCGAGCACTCCTGATTCGCCTGCGAATCGCACGCCTTCCCTTCCGCACCGAACCACTCCGGTAGCGCCGTTACCGGGAACTTCGCGCCGAGAAGCATGGACTTCCCTTTTGCCCGACCGCGGAACCCTGACCGGATTCCAGTGTATAATCCCCCGCATTCGCATCCCGCGAGGGCGCGCATGGCTGCGGACAGCACGTCAAAGATGTGGGTTCCGGTATGTTGCGGGCGCGTCATGCGCTGCAACATGTTCCGGCTGCCGGACGGCGCATCGTACGCAGCGCTCGTGTGCACGCAGTGCAACAAGAACATCACCCTGGAGCAGGAACCTCTCGCGGCTGCGAGTAGCTTTGGAGAAGGCTCGAAGGTCCTGAGCCTGCTTGGATCGCCCAAGCCGCCCACAACGGACAGAAGGAAGAAAACGCTGCCCGAAGCTGGTCCCGACGATCCAACGCTGTAGTGTGATTGCGGCCGATCCGAATTTACCCGCCAATGATTGGTCAGACGATCTCGCACTTTCGCATTCTGGAGAAACTCGGGGCCGGCGGGATGGGCGTCGTGTACAAAGCCTACGATACCCGGCTGGACCGCGCGCTAGCCCTCAAATTCCTTCCCGAAAGCCTGGCGCAGCAACCGCAGGCGCTCGAGCGATTCCGGCGGGAGGCGCGCGCCGCCTCGGCTCTCAACCATCCGGGCATCTGCACGATCTACGACATTGGCGAGCAGGATGGCCATTTTTTCATCGCCATGGAGTACATCGACGGCGAAAAGCTGCTCGATCGCATCGGAGGGAAACTGCTTCCTCTCAGGGAAATCCTGACGTTCGGCATCGAGGTGGCGGACGCTCTGGACGCAGCGCACGCGGCGAGCATCATCCACCGCGATATCAAGCCCTCCAATATCCTGGTGACGACGCGGGGACACGCGAAGGTGCTCGACTTCGGCCTGGCCAAACTGGTTCTCAAAGGAGTCGCTACGGGCGGCGAGAATTCCGGCGGCGAAGCGCCAGAGCCCACTTCGATCGTGGGAATCATCAGCGGCACTCCTTCGTATATGTCGCCCGAGCAGATTCGCGGAGACGACCTGGATCCGCGCACGGATATTTTTTCGCTCGGCCTCCTGCTCTACGAAATGGCCACGGGACGCCAGGCGTTTGGCGGCGGCACGGGCGGCGCCGTCATCGAGGCGGTCCTGACGCGCTCGCCAGCGCCGGTGCGGGGCATCAATCCGGAGATCCCGCTGCGGCTGGAAGAGATCATCGACAAGGCGCTGCGAAAGGACCCGGGCCAGCGTTACCAGAGCGCGGCCGAATTGCGCGCCGATCTTCAGCAGCTTGCGAGAGAAGCCGATTTGAGCCGGAGCGATTACGAAGCTCCACGATTGGCCGTGTCGCCGGCTGTCGGCCCGCCGTCGTCAACCGGCAGGCAGAAGCCGGACACTTCGAGGACGCAGGCCGGCTCGCTGCGGCCGGAGCGGGTCTCGAGGGTCATTACTTCGCTCGCCGTTTTGCCTTTCGAGAACGTGAGCCGCGATCCCGAATACGAGTACCTCAGCGACGGCATCGCCGGCAGCCTGATCAACAACCTGGCGACGGTGCCGAAGCTGCGCGTGATGGCGCAAAGCACCGTATTCCGCTACAAGGGCCGCGATATCGACCCGCAGGCCGTGGGGCGCGACCTGAATGTGCGCGCCGTGCTCATCGGGAGAATGATGCAGAGCGGCGGCTCGCTGCGCATCGGGGCCGAGCTGGTGGACGTGGCGACGGGGTCTCAGCTATGGGGCGCGCAGTACGACCGCAAGCCCGGCGACATTTTCACGATTCAAGACGAAATCTCCAACGAGATTTCGGGAAAATTGCGCCTGCAACTCACCCGCGCGGAGAAAAAGAAACTCACCCGGCGCCACACGCAAGATCCCGAGGCGTACCGCCTCTATTTGCAGGGCCGCCATCATTGGAACCGATGGACCGAAGACGGGTTCTACAAAGCGATCGAGTATTTCGAGCAGGCGGTGGCGAAGGATCCCCGCTACGCTCTCGCCTATACGGGTGTGGCGGAATCCTACGTGCTCCTGGGATGGAATAGCTACCTGCCCCCCAAGGACGCGTTTCCGAAAGCCAAAGTCGCCGCGCTCACCGCCTTGCAGTTCGATCCCGATCTCGGAGAGGCTCACACGCCTCTGGCAGCCGTGCTCTGGCTCTACGACTGGCAGTGGCGAGAGGCTCGGAAGGAATTCGAACGCAGCCTCGAACTCAATCCCACCTATCCAACCGGCAACCACTGGCACGCCGAGTTCGTGATGACCATGGGCCGCCAGATCGAAGCGATCGCCAAAATGAAGACCAGCCAGGAGCTGGACCCGTTGTCGCTGATCATCAGCGTCGCAATCGGATGGGCCTATTACATGGCGCGCCGATACGACGAGGCGATCGAGCAACTGCTCCGCACGGTCGAGTTGGACCCGAACTACCCGGTCACCTACTGGATTCTCGGCCTCGTGTACCGGAAAACAGGACGCTACGCATTGGCCGTCACAGAGGGCGAGAAAGGCGTGACCTTGTCAGGCGGCAGTCCGATGCTCCGCGCAGCACTCGCGCATACCTACGCGGAATCGGGCCGGACCCAGGAGGCGCTTCAGGTGCTCGACGATCTGACGCAACTTTCGAAGCACCGATACGTCTCGCCCCATTTTTTCGCGGGAATCCACATCGGCTTGAAAGAAAACGACCGAGCCATCGAGTACCTCGAGAAGTCCTACGAAGACCACTCCCACTGGCTCATCTACCTGCACATGGACCCGAGTATGGACCCGCTGCGGCACGATCCGCGCTTCGAAGACCTGCTAAAGCGCGTCGGCCTGCCCCCGCCAGACGCCGATCTCTCGACTGCAACGCGTTAGGGTTTCCTTCGCTGACATGCTGAGTGCCTGATGGACCGGCAAGCGTCTTTCGAGCGGCTTCCTCTGTTGCGATGGTTCGCAGCGCGGCTCATTCACTTTCGTGAGCCTTGAGATCTGACACGAATCGAGCGAAATCCTCCGTCACCTGGAGGCCCGGCAATTTATAGAGCTCGTCCGTAGCAGTCGCAGCGAAACCCGCTCCGGCCGGGAGCGTGGAGCCAGGATCGGCCCGCGCCGCCCGGTAACCGGCGGCCTTGAGCATCGCGATTTCGAGCTCGTTGTAGCTGCCGAATGGATACGCGAAGATGTCGGGCTCCCGCCCAAGATGAGACGCAATGATTTCCCTGCTTCCCTCGATCTCTTTCCAGAGATCCGCCTTGTCGGTGATCGCGGAAAGGTAGGGGTGCGAGATGGAATGGCTCTCGATGTCCATGCCAGCCGCCTGCATCGCTGCGAGCTGGGGCCAGGTCATGAAATCCTTAGCGCCGATGCCGTTCGTGAAGACAAAGAAGGTGGCGGTGTCGTTGTATTTCAGCAGTAACGGGAACGCCTCGCGGTAGAGGTCCTCCCAGCCGTCGTCGAAAGTAAGAACCACCGGTTTTGCCGGCAACGGCGCGCCCGCGCTGGTCATCGCGTCCACGAGCGATCCAAACGGAATGACGGTGTAGCCGTTCTGGTGCAGATAGCGAAATTGTTCTTCCAGGGATTCCGGAGGAACGGTGTACCTCCTCACCAGCGGCGTCATCTCTGGTCTGTACGGCGCGATGCTGTGGTACACCAGGATCGGCACGCGCAGGTAGCGGAGAGATGCGGACGACGTCGGCTCGGGAAGGACGGCCGGGAGCGCCTTTGCGGGAAAAGTTTTTGTGCCTTGTGGCGGCGCAACAAGTCGCCACGCCAGCCAGCCGAACGCGAGGACAACGGCTGCGGCTACGGCGAGAAAGCCGACGGACGTTTTTCTGACCGGAAACATATGATCAATCGCTCTCCGTACAATTCTACAGGGCTTCTGCTTGAGAATCAGGCGTCGACGTGAAGGTGCAGGTTTCGATGAACCTGCGAATCGGCCAAATTCCCCGGGGCTGATTGAACTTGCACTGCAACGCTGTCAATGAGGAGATGACAGGAGTCCAGTTAGATCGCTCAAGGCGAGGAGCATAGCTGTTGCTTGACTGCTTGAATTTGACTCGCCATTTTTTCTCCCGTGATGTCTTCAAGGTGAGGTTTCTGCAAATCCGGGCAGGCTTCCGAAAGGCGCAGCTCGCCCATCATGTAGAGGGCGAACCCGGATGGATGGTAACTACCTAATCCATAGATCTGCCGAAGGCCTGCCAGTGTTGGGGCTCGGTTCTTGGACAGTATTGTTTCGAGTTTCGACACAAGCTGTTGCCGGTTCTCGTGGGCGTCGTTCATTTTCGACGTGATCATCTGCGGGTCCACCTTGGCCAAAAACGCGGTAGGAGGGCTGTCGAGCACAACGTCGTCACTATTCGAGTCGCCGCGCCACATCCGCTCAAGATAATGAAGGACGGAGCGAGCACAATCGAACGAGCAAGGAAGTTGGTTGAGAGCGTCGGCCACAGCTCTGCGCAGGGTCTCGGCGTTCTGCGGTTGAAGCAGTATCGCCAAATCCCCGGAGATGGCGGGATCATTCCTTCGTTTGAGGGCTGCCACAGCAGCATTGCGCGAATCAAAAGGAGCTGCAGGGTTGGTTGCTATGCCGATAAGGAGCTGCGTCGCCCGTTGCCCGGGAATCTGACTCAGACTATTGACGTCACCAAGGCGCTCCGCACTGCTTTTCCTAAGGTCAGAGGCTTCCGCGGCCAGGCGCACAGCGGCGGAATGCACTAGAAAATAGCCAAGGAGCCCGATGGCCACGACGGCCAACAATGCAACAAGGCCGATTTTCCGTGATCGTGATTCCTTCAAAAGGCGCACAGGTCAAGCCATTGAGAGACCTTATATCATGCTCGGGATGAAAACAGCTGCCCAGATAGGTCATCTCTCGATTACTCGGCTGACCGGACGGGCACAATGCTGGGACTCAACTGTCCGGTAGCCGCGTTAATCAGGACTTCATGCGCTTGGCGTCCAGCTCATTGAAAGCTCATTGAGACACGCATGTAGTAGGGAGGGCGCGGCGGGTGTGGAAACTCGTCTTTTTCCAGCGTCTGCCGCACGCATTCATATACGTTGGTGTCGTGATCTATGTAGAGCCGCAAAACATGCCCATCTTTTCCGATTGCTGCAACGAATGAGAACGGCGATGTGTCGGGGTGATCAGTCGACTTTAAACAAGACTGAAAAACGGGCGAGTATGTTTTCTGGTAATAGGGCATCAGATCAAGATGAATGTAAGCTTGCATGGCGCGTTCCTTATCTTGTGCATCTCCAAGAGCGGCAGCTTGTTTGAACGAGGTAGCGAGGTCGTCTGCTCTGCCTACCGACGTTAAGAGAGAAATGAGAACGATTGCACAAAGTTTCTTCATTAGGTACGGCTCCTAGCCACGCTCAGCCGAGGCTAGCATTTCAGTTTTCAGCAGATAACTGTTCTGAGGTTCATCTGCCTCGTCGTAGTCAACTCCTGGTAAGTCGGATAACCGGACATTTGAAGTACCACTTAACTTCTCCGGTTGCCCCTTTGATCGGGTACATGCGGAACCAACGATATTCGCTCTTCGAGATATACTCGGCAGTCCCTTCAATTGTACTTGCTGAAAACGGAGGAGTTTTGTGATGAAAAGCTCAGCATCAACAGCCGCAGTTTTATTCGCGTTCTTGTTCTCGACCCGCCCGCTCACAATGGCACAACAGAGCCAAACCACGACAAAACAGGCGGCGGCACAAACAGTGTCCGAGCCGTCGGGAGAGTACCTGTTCAATACGTACTGCGCCGTTTGCCATGGCAAGGACGGAAAGGGAGCTGGCCCAGCCGCTGGTGAACTCAAGGTGCCGCCTCCCGACCTGACGACTCTGTCAAAACGCCACGGAGGGAAATTCCCCACAGAGTACGTCAGCAGTGTGCTTCATTACGGAATTTCAGATCTAAAGGCTCACGGCTCGCCCGACATGCCCATCTGGGGAGAACTCTTTGCTCCCAGCGGCGCTCTAACGAGAAACCCGTCGCGGCCTTTAGCGGAAGAGCGCGAGGTCGATGCGGCGAGGGCGCGAAAGATTCAAAACCTGACTCAGTACATCGAGTCCCTACAGGCGAAATGAACGTGTTCGGAGGTCGCGGGTAATCCGGAAGCAATTGTTCTTGTCCGATTAGTCGCGTAACCGGACATTTCCCGTAGTAAAACTCTAATTGTCCGGTTACGCCGTTTACCAGGACTTACATCATCGCTTCCGAGTTGCCGACTACTCACCCGGAATCCGTCGAACGGCCCTAGGGATCGCGCGTCTCACGGTGGTTCTGCTCCCCGGTATTGGATAGACGCCCAGAATGGCCGCAGGCAAGGCCGTCTTAGAACTCCAATTCAGCAACCAGCTTCAAGAGCCGCAGAAGAGTCGCGCGTTCGTCCGGTGTCAGTTCTTTTCGCAGTCTATCGTCGGCGGCAACCCTCGAAATGATGAGGCGTTTTCGGTATTTGTGGCCTTTTGGCGTCAGCTTGACGTGAATTGCTCTGCCCGATTTGGCTTTCCTCTCTGATATAAGCCCTTCCTGAACCATTGACTTGATGGCTCGGTGCACAACAGTTCTATCGATACCGAGAAGTGTGGCGATTTGATTCTGATTGAGCGTGGCGTCGCCACGGAGTGTGGATAGGATAAAGCCGCGCGTCGCAGAGCAGCCGGTTTTTCTTTCCAGCCTCTTCCCGACGGAAAAATACGCCGCCGCGACATGGGAAGTACCGAATCGCTTAGGATATCTTGAGGAATATCCTTCTTTGGAACGATGATCATAGGACCGTTACCGTGGCCTCGAGAGGCCTCCGCCACTGAGGCGTTCCCGCATAAGAAGCTGCTTTCTTCCCGATCGCTATCACCATCACAATCTCATGGTACCGGGTGGACAGCCCGAGAAATTTGCAGAGTCTGCGCCCATCAAAGCCTTCCATTGGGCAGGTGTTGAGCCCCAACGCTTCCGCGGCGATCATCAGATTCTCGCAGGCCAGCGATGTGCTCTTCGCCGCCCATTTGAACACGGCATGCCGAAACAGAGGCGGCATCCCCATCGTCTTCCACAAATTCACCAGCCGAAGAATCGTCCATTTGAACGCGCCGAAAATGCCGAACGGCCCCGGCATGAACAGGATCCGCCCGAGCTTCGCCGTCCGCTCGTAGTCTCGGACTTTGGCGTCGCTGAAGCCGCTCCTGCGCATCCACTCGGATTGCGCTTGGGACGTCGCTTCCAGCGACCCGATGTCGGCCACCGCGACCAGCAGCGCCGATGCGGTTTCCGCAGGCCTCTGTCCCATGCAGAGTTTTGCCACGGTTGCCTTCCTCCCCTGCGATTCCACCCAAAAGAATCGGTACGGTTGCATATTGAAACTGGATGGAGCATGGCGCGCTGCATCCAGGACTTGCTCGCGCAATGCTTGTGGAATTTCGACCGGGTCAAAGGCCTTGACTGCTCTCCTGTGGAACATCGCGTCCAGGATCTCGCTCATGGACACCTCTATGTTGCTATTACAACATACCAGTGTTGCAGACGCAACATACAAAGAAATATCGCTTTGTGGCTTGGTCTGAGACTGCGGTAATTTGAGATGTCTAAGGGACAAGACGCTCGAATTTAGCTTCTCTCCTCCGAGCGGCGTTCATGATGAAACCGAGCAACTTGAACTCAAGATGCTGAGGACTCTTCGAATCTTCTAGCTCGGTGTAACGCTGGTCAATGCCTGGTAAGGTCGCCTAATCGGACATGTCCAGACCGCCCAACTTCAGGCTGCAAAGCCGCCCTTGAACACGCAGCACGCTTCAAAGGTCGAGCGGTCGACTAGAAACAGAAACTCGTCGAACTCAATTACCACTTTCGCGTCGTTTTGTTCGGGATCACAAAGAAAACTCTCACCGAGCCGGAATTGGCGTTCGCGACCAGAAACAGCAGTCATCGCCTTAAACGGCTCCGCGACGCTGTATAAACCCTTCATGGGGAACGAGCGATTCTACCCGAGTAGGAATTAGTCCGTTAGTCGCATCGGGCAAAGTCCTGGTTAGTCGGATAACCGGACAAATAAAGTGACACTTCACTTGTCCGGTCCGCGCGTTAATCAGGCACTGAGGACATCAGCGGGCGAGAAGTATCCTGTCGACGGCCATCCATGACCGGCGTTCGCCACTTCAGGGCGGGTCGCCCCGGCTTATCGGGCCGCGCGGGCGGGGAGACCGTCGATCGTCGGGGTCGCGCCGGCCCAGCTCTTTACCTCGTTGAGACATTTCTTGGCGAACAGGCGAATGGACCGCAAGCATTCCTCGTGGGCCATTCCGCCGGTGTAGAGGTGCGGCATCATGCCCTGCGGTTGGCGGCGCTGTTTCACTTCTTCGAGCTGCTCCAGCACCTCGTTGGGCGTGCCCGCGATCGAGCTTTTGTGGGCGTTTTCGACGGCCACCTGGGCCTGCTCCGGCGTCATCCGCAGGGCGCTGTAGCTTTCGTATCCCTTGATCGTGCCGTGATGCTCGGAGGTCATTTCGTAGTTCTTCACTGCCGCCGCGAACGTCCGGCCTGCGTAGACGCGCGCGAGCTCCCGGGCGCGATCGCCGCTCTCGTCAACGAATACGATGTTCGAGACGAACGGCGCCACCGGCTCCTCGCCCGGATGGGCTTCGTGCCAGGCTTTGAGCCACGCGTCGGAGGCCTCGTCTCCCACCACGCGGCTGAGAGCCGATTCCGATTGGACGTGTCCGGCCAGCATCGGCTGCCCGAGATACAACCGGCCCAGGCCCAGCTTCGCGGCAGAGACCATCGAAGCGGGCGAGCCCGCGGCGCAGAAGGCGCGACCCTTGAGCGGCCGGATCGGCCGCGGCCGCAGCTCGCGGCGTGGCTGCTTGAACAGCTCGCCACCCTCGATCGCACCGGTGTCGAAAGCGCGCAGAACCATGGTCACACTCTCGTCGAAGCGCTGGCGCGCTTCGCCCTGATCGATGCGCATCCCTTCGTACTCGACACGCGAAAGCCCGCGGCCGAAGCCGATCAGGGCCCGCCCGCCGGAGACGTGATCGAGCAGCAGGATTTCCTCGGCCATTCGCACGGGGTCGTGCCAGGGGACCACGAGCACCTGAGTCCCGAGACGAACGCGAGGATGCCGGCCCGCCAGGTAGCTGAGGTACATGAGCGGGTTCGGACTGATCGAGTAGCTGCTGAAGTGATGCTCGGTGATCCATATCGACTCGAAGCCGAGCTCGGCGGCGAGTTCGAGCTGCGTGAGCTCTTCGCGGATGAACCGCGCGTCGTCGAGCTCGGAGTGATTCGCAAATCCGGTGGCGATTCCTACATGCATGGGACTTCTCCGCAAGATAGCACTCGATCGTAACTCACTGGCACCTCCCGATGGCCGGCCTTATCGTTCACAGGATGAAGCGCGATCCTAACAGATTTCGGGACTTGCGCACAATGATGTCTTGACAACACCTGATTCAGACGAAGCTGTCCGTCTACGGCGGGTGCCAAGTGTTTGGCGATGTTTAGTTGATTCGGGAAACTGAGATAGACTGGCCCGGCCAATTTTGGGAAGGAGCAACCATGCGCAAAGGATACTGGATTACGTTTTACCGCTCGGTTTCAAATCCGGAGGCTCTCGCTGCTTATGGAAAAGCGGCGGGACCGGCGATAACGGCCGGCGGGGGCCGGTTCCTGGTTCGAGGCATGCCGGCAAAGACTTACGAGGCGGGGCTGAACCAGCGGTGCGTTGTCATCGAGTTCGATAGCCTTGAAAAGGCGATCGCCACGTATGAAAGCTCCGAGTATCAGGCGGCGAAGAAGCTGCTCCAAAACGGCGCGGAGCGCGACATGCGGATGGTCGAGGGCGCTTAGCAGCCGGGTCGGGCCAGAGCGGGCGTTCGCACCGAGCGGACCGGGATCGGCCGCGAGGTTTTTCTCCCGCGATGCGACAACGCGAAGGCTCGCTGCTTTGCAGCGAGGAGCTAGTTTTCGCGGCTGCCGCGATGCGTGAGCCTGCTGAGGACGAACTCCTGCGTCACGGTCGAGGCGATGCGCTCACCCGTGCCGATCGCGAACGTGGAAAACACGAAGCCGGCGCCACGATTCGATGCAGGATAGTAAAGATTCGAAAGCCCGGCGGATGCTAGGTCGCCTCCCACGCTGGAGTAGTTCGGCTGCGATTTTCCGTTGTCGCCCTTGCAGATAAACGGGCCCAGGATCGCGTGCCGGAGTCGCGACCAGGTTGTTCCCGTTCCCTGATAGAAGTAGCGGGGATCCTGATGCAGGACCGATGGCAGGATGGCGCCGCCGATCATGATGTCCGTAAAAACGGGGGCGGCCGTTGCGGCGACCCGCTCGCTGTACCCCATCATGCCCTGCCGATAGTCAGGATAGTCCTCCGCCTGCCTGAGGGCGGCCACAAACCCGATTCCGGCGATGCTGACTGGATCACGAGAAACTCTAAGGGCCAGCCTGAACTTCATCCCGGCTGTGAGGGGTGCGGTATTATCGCCTTCATACGAGATGTAGAAGTTGGGAATGACGCCGAAAACGCGCTGCGTTTCCTCAAACTTCATCTGTTCGGTCGCGATCTCCACGGGGTCGCCGGTCACTCGCACGGTCGTCACTTGCGTCGCGAGGGCAAGCTGGACGGCTCCAAGCAGCTTGATTTCCCCTGAACTAATGGTGATGGCGGGCGACGTCCAGTCCGTAAAACCTTCCGCGCGGATGACGACCTGATCGGAAACTCCTGGTTTGACATCGTCGAACCGAAAGAATCCGTTGTCGCCGGTTACGACGGTACGACGATCCGCGGTTTCCGGGCCGCCGAGCGCAACGGTCGCGCCGGCCACGGCATCGCCGTTCACATCGATCACCGTGCCCATGATCTGCCCTGACTGCGTTTCGGGCACTTGCGCGGATTGCGCCTGCCCGAGCGCCGAAAGAGCCAGCGCGACGGTAACCACGGCTGCCAGCCGAATCCAAAATCGCTGCGCGATCGTTTGAACAGCTTCGAATAACGATCCGCTCTTGCCCGTTGAGAGAATCATGTTTGCCCGGTTGACCTCATCACGATCATAGCCGGGATCGCAAACGTCACCAGGGGCGGTCGGAGAGGCTCGTGTCGCAAGACCACCTGTCCAAGCGGACAGGGCTCAGTGCAGCTGTATCGGTGTACATCGGGCCATCCAATCGGTAGAATGCCGCGCGCGAAAATTTCCGAACGGATTCGAGGAGAGAAGAATGTCGATAGCGGAAACCGAACTCCTGAGCCAGATGATGGCGGGCGCGGCGTTGACTCAGGCGATCTGCAGCGTCGCCGAGCTTGGAGTCGCAGACCAGATCGAGCCCGGCGCTCCCCGATCCGTCGAGCATCTGGCGGAAGTCACCGGCGCGCACGAACGCTCGCTCTATCGCGTCTTGCGCTACATGGCTTCCTGCGGAATTTTCCGCGAGACCGAAAATCGCCATTTCGACCACACGCCTCTTTCGGCGGCCCTGCGGAGCGACGCGCCGAACTCCTTCCGCGCCGCGGGACGGATGTTTTACCTGATGAAAGACGGGTGGGGCGGCCTTCATCACTCGATCCTCACGGGCAAGCCGGGCTTCGATCAGGCCTACGGCCAGCCGATGTTCGACTTCATCGGCACGCATCCGGAGCTGCCGGCCGTATTCGACGCCGGCATGACGTCGTTTCACGGGCACGAAACGCCCGCGATGCTCGACGCATACGATTTCAGCGGGATCAACACGCTCGCCGACATCGGCGGCGGCAACGGTTCCCTGCTGACCGCCGCCCTGCGCCGCTATCCGAAGATGAAAGGAATTCTGTTCGATCTGGGCCACGTGGTCGCGCGGACGAAAGAGAGACTGCTCGCGGCCGGCGTGGGCGATCGCTGCTCGATCGTGGAGGGCAGCTTCTTCGAGTCGGTGCCCAAAGGCGCGGACGCCTACCTCTTGCGCCACATTATTCACGACTGGACGGACGAGCAATCGGTGCAGATCCTGAACAACGTCCGCAACGTGATTCCGCCGGACGGGCGCGTTCTGCTGGTTGAGTTCGCGGTGCCGCGCGGCAACGAACGGTCGCTCGCCAAGGCCACGGACATGCTGATGCTGATCTATACCGGAGGCTTGGAGCGGACCGAAGATGAATACAGCTCGCTGTTCCAGCAGGCCGGGTTCCGGCTCAGCGGCGTCACGCCGACCGCATCTGCCGTGGCCGTGGTCGAAGGGCGTCCCGTCTGAGGAAGAGCTGCCCGCCAAGGCCTGCAGAAAATTCACCTCGATCCTGCGCCCTGCGCTATCGGCAGGAGCGGCCGCTCCTCCACACTCCGATTCTCGCGACCGAGCGCGAGAGCGGTGAAACCACGGCCCGCGCAGCGCGTTTGGAAAGATTTCGCCTGTTCCCAGCGGAGACCGAAAACCTTCTCTTCGCCTGTACCGAATCTGTCCCTCGCAATCGTTGACCGCCGCGCAGCGCGCGCGTATTGTGCCGCGAGATTCGCGGACCCAATCCCCGTGGTCGTGCCGCGAATCATCCATGCGCCGCCTGGCGATCGTCAGGCCGCATTCCCAGCCTAAAGCGATACGAATTCGTCCGCACGGGTGTGTCTTGGCGCTTTGCGGACGAGCGAGGGAGCTGCAAGCCATGAAAATCTGGAGGCTGTTGGCGGTCACTGGGAGCTTCGCGGCAGTTTCAGTTGGCGCTGCGCTATTCGTGCAAGCGCAAAACAGGACGACAGCGCACGATCCGGGCGTACGCGTCGGGTCGATTGGCGCGGGACAGGCGCTCTCCACGCTGGATTCCGCACAGCTCGAATTCTTTCAGGATGGCTTGGCCCGGTTTGTGGAGGTCGATTCCGTGGGCGGAACGGTGCCGGGTGAGCCGGGAAACGGCCTCGGGCCGGGATTCAATTCCAATAGCTGCGGCAGCTGCCACTCGCAGCCGACCGTGGGAGGCTCGAGCCCGAGCGCAAGTCAATTCCCCAACATCGGGCCGAACCCGCAAGTGCTGGCTGCCTCTGATGCCGGAGCTACCAATGTGCTTCCGTCATTTGTGACCGCCGAGGGGCCCGTGCGAGAAGCGCGTTTCCCCTTCGTGGTCGATATGAGCGGAAGGCTGACTTCGACTGCGGATCGCGGCGTCCACGATGTCTTCACCATAGCGGGCCGGTCCGACGCGCCCAATTGCCATCTGGCCCAGCCTAACTTCGACCAGATGCTGCAGCTGAATAATGTGATCTTCCGAATTCCGACGCCGCTTTTCGGCGCCGGCCTGATCGAGAATATTCCGGATGGCACGATCCTCGCGAACATGGCGTCGAACGCTCCGCTGAAGCGGAGCCTGGGAATTTCGGGCCACCCGAACACGAGCGGCAACGATGGAACGATCACGCGATTCGGCTGGAAGGCGCAGAACAAATCGCTGGAGATCTTCGCGGGCGAGGCCTACAACGTGGAGATCGGCGTGACCAACGAACTGTTTCCCAACGAGCGCGGGAATCCCCCTTCCTCTTGCCTCTTCAATCCCACGCCGGAAGATTCGACGAACTTCGATCAGTCCGGCACGCAAATCCCGAGCGACATCGTCGCATTCGCAACCTTCATGCGCTTTCTCGCGCCGCCCGCGCCCTCCACCCAGGGCATTCCGGGTAATCCGACGGCGCAATCGATCCAGAATGGACGAAGCCTCTTTTCGCAGGTGCACTGCGACCTGTGCCACACGCCGGTGCTGCAAACATTTGCCTCCGCGCTGACGCCGGCACTCGGCAACCAGAATGCCGCTCTGTTCTCCGACCTGCTGGTGCACCACATGGGAGCCGGTCTTGCCGACCGCGTGTCTCAAGGCGCGGCTGGGCCCGACGAGTTCCGCACGGCTCCTCTATGGGGAGTGGGACAGCGCATCTTTTTCCTCCACGACGGCCGCGCTACCCCTGCGAACGGAGGATTGCTCACCGCGATCCAGGCCCACGCCAGCACCGGCTCGGAGGCGAACGGCGTGATCATGCTGTTCAACTCGCTCAGCGACCAGCAGAAGCAGGACCTCCTGAACTTTCTGCGTTCGCTGTAGGGGCGTCAACGAAGCCACAGGCCGGGGCCGGCTGCTGTGAGCGGGGTCCCTGCTGGCCGATGTCCATGCCGACTCTCTCGCATTCATATGCCCTGTGAGTCGGCATGCCGGACACATTCCGTGCCGGCCCCGGGGAACTTGTCCGGTAACCGCTGCCGGCTCAGACGGTCGACGCAACACTTGCTTGAAGTCTACTCGCAGGAGTTTGGAATCCTAAGGTCTTTCTTGGGCGTTGATTCAAGCGCAGCGAGACCTGG
>Ga0187782_10000689_pt1 | contig 23597 bp, 16 predicted proteins | sample 0715_SJ02_MP15_2_FD_132454 | JGI IMG/M metagenome (GOLD analysis project Ga0187782, IMG submission 132454) | Tropical peat soil microbial communities from peatlands in Department of Meta, Colombia - 0715_SJ02_MP15_20_MG | ecosystem: Environmental > Terrestrial > Soil > Wetlands > Peat | place... | reverse complement strand
TCCGCCGCTACGCTCCGCAGCAGATTGAATACGCAATTAATCGCTATACCAATGAGGCAAGACGCCTGTACGGCGTGATGGACCGCAGATTGGGGGAGAGTCGCTATTTCGCTGGCGACTCTTACACGATTGCGGACATTGCCATCTTCCCCTGGACCCGATCTCATAAAACCCAAGGAGTGGAGCTCGCGGACTTTCCCAACTTCACACGTTGGTTTGAAGAAATTTCCGCTCGCCCGGCGGTGCAACGCGGCCTGAAGGTGCTGGAGGACAAGCGTCGCGAAATAACGGATGAAAAGGCACGCGAGAACCTATTTGGCGCTACGCAGTACCTGCGTCGCTAAAATCGTGAGGCGCAGGGGTGTCCTACGTTTAGCAAATTGCTCACGGCATGACATCTACCCGTATCGGTGCAAGCTCGTCGAATTGCGATCGATGCTCAAATCTCGCGGTTTGCCCCGGGTATATTTCGCGGGCGAGGTTCTTCTGAGGCCAGCTACTTCACTTCGCATACTGCGTAGACGGCTGCACGGGCGCCGGTGCGGTTAGTGCCGGAAGAGGCAGCAACGTGAAAAGACCTTGGACGATTTTGCGGCTGAATTTTTTGTTCTTGTCCAATTCGTTGCGGTGATCGACAGCGGCGCTTTTGTGTGCAAACATTTGCATACCTGAAGGGGCCTTTTGAGGTTCGGGAGGTGCGGTAATCTTAAATTTGATGCCATCTACAACGCGCACAACACAGAAAGCAGCGCACCCGTGGCGAAATTGGTAGACGCAAGGGACTTGTGAAAATTGAGCACCCGAGCACGAAAGTCTCGGCGTGAATCCCGTCAAATTCAGCGAAACCCCTGCTGACGCGAGGCGACGCTGAGCGAAGCCCTCGGTGGAGGGAACGTGCAGAGACTTGACGGCGGGGGCCCTCCGGCAATGAGCTCGGGCCAAGGCAAAGTCCAGACCACGAACAACGACCTCGTTGGCGGCGAAAGCCGAAGTGGCAAGAAAATCCCTCGACGAAAGTCATACCGGTTCGACTCCGGTCGGGTGCACCATTCCCTGCCAAGTTTTCCGGCGACTGCGCTGATGTTGCCAACGACGAGACAATGCGGCGCTTCATCAAGACAAAATCACCGTTCGACGGTGGATTTGAGTTGGCTCGCGCGGGATTTGCGAAGTTTTGCTTCGACAGCCAAGGGGACGCTGACTTAGCTTTCCTACGCGCGCGGTGCGCTGCGCTTGATCCTTGAGGGGGCGGTCGGCGGGCCAAGCATCCGTGCCGCTGGAGGTGACAGCTCTTTTTGCCTGGTCGCGCCCGTAATTTAGTTAGTTTGGGCGAGCAAAGCGCTTTGCATTTGGCTGTGAAAGCCTTGCAACACCGCATCGCGCGATAGATTCGCTACGGCGCGCTGACGCGCCTGCGCACCCAAGCGGCGGCAATGTGCCGGCTCTGTGGAAAGCCGCAGCAAGGCGCTGGCGAGTGCGGATCCGTCGCCGGGCGCGACAAGTTCGCCGCAACCATCAACCCAGGCTGCAAGCTCAGTTTCCGGGTCGGCCGTGGCGACCACCGGGCGGCCGCTTGCCAGCATGCCGGCGAGCTTCGATGGCATCACCAAATCAGCTGAAACACGTTGCTGCGGAAGTAGGTGTACATCCGCCGTGTTCAGCAGAGCCGGCAGGCGATCGACCGGCTGCAGGGGCAGCCAGTGCACGCGGGGAAGGCCCCCGCAGGCTTTTTGCAACGCCCCTCGTCCTACCCCCTGGCCGCAAAAAACGAAATGAATATTCCTATGGTGAGCGAGCAGGTGTGCTGCCTCTGCGAGTACTTCCAGCCCTTGCTTTGCACCCATGGTGCCCGAGTAAAGGGCAACGAAAGCATCTTGCCCAATGCCAAGCTGAAGCCGGTACGCACTTGCCGAATCCACAGGCTGAATGGTCTCAGTGTCGACCCAGTTCGGAAAAAAAACCGTGCGATTTGGCCGAACCCCCTTTTCTCCCAACTTGTCCACCATTCGCCGTGAGATCGACGAGACACGGTCAAATGAACGAAGCAAAGTCTGTTCGGCCAATGATGCGCCGGCGCGCGCCGTTTGACCCCGCAGAAGCCCAAGCTCAAACGCAGCGTCGACCTCGAAATCTTGAATGTGCAACCAGGAGATCGCTCCGACCATTCGTGCAGCGAGCGCCGCGCTCGGCGCACAGACCAGTGCCGGGGCAACGGTCCAGACAAGGTGCGGCCGCCAAGCAAGATTTTTTACAAGCAACGGCAGCGACGAGAGAGCAAAGCTAGCCAGGTGCAGCACGCGCTTTGTACCCCCGGGGAACTTTGGCACCCAAAGTGGTGCGCGGTCGACGCGCACACCACCATAGCTTTCACTCGAGTATCGCCATCCACTGTAGCCCGATTGCACACTCCAATCAGGGTAATACGGAGGCGTTGTGATGACGCGTACGTCGTGGCCCGCGTTAGCAAGCCACTGCGCCATCTCACCGGTGTACTTGCCGGTGCCCGTGGGCTCGGGCGCGAAATTCAATCCGTATAGAAGAATCCGGCGCGGTGCGCATTCACTTTGGAACGATCCTCGTAGAGTACCCGGCGTTGTCGCCATGGTCGGACTAGATGCGCTTTGTTGCAGTCCGGGTGCGATGGCATCGCGGAGGTATTTGGCGCCCGATCCTAAGGGCAGCCTATCCACCGATTGCAGTGGCGAACAATTCGCGCAAGCGTTGTCGTTCAACGGTTCATGTCCCAAATCTGCAGTTCAACAAACGCAAATGAAGAGAAACTACGAGTCAGTTGCGTGTGCAATGAAAGCTAATGAGCTTTCGTGAACAGCTCGTGTCACTAACGCAAACACGCAGTGCCAAGCTCGATGGATCGTTCAATGGCAGCTCTCGCAGGGCTTGCCGATCATTTGCAACTATCTGCTGTTAGTTCTTTCGGACTATCGATCGTGACGAAAGAAAATCGTTTCACGCTGTTGAAATAAACGCTCGCGGCCGCACGGATGCGAAGTTTTTCACAGCAATTGCGCAAGCAGTTAGGCGGGCGCCTTGCACAAATGCGATTTGTCACGCGCGCGCATAAACTGGTAATTGCCCTCCCACAACGCTACGGAAAAATTGTGTTTTGTCCTTGGCCGCGCGCGGGGGCCAATCATGGGGCGCATTCGATCATGAACCGCGCTTCCGATGAGATGTAATGCCGCGCTTGCTATCAATGCCTAGTTGGCGGCACACGTTTGCGCGGATTTGCGCCGGCGGTTCTGGTTTTATCGCCGATGCTGGAGCTTCGACACAATTCGCCGAGTTGCCCAATCAATCGTCAAGATTGCATTAAAGGGTCGTTAAGAAGTCAGTGGACCGTCCCTGGCATTCTCGGGTGCGACAAAAGGACGCGCGTGCTGCGTGTTTTGTTGAGACCACGGCGCGGCGCGGCGCGAACGTTACCTCAAACACTAGCCAGAGGCCCTTTTGCATTCGCTGGTTAGGCTCGCGCCAAATGAAACGGGCACCAGACGGTACAAGAGAGAATTTCGGCGGAAGAAGTTTGAACGAGCCGGGGCGATGCAAGCGCGCACAAATCGCGCCAATCTCAGGCGGTCAAACGCACTTTGTGGCCCCGACCGAGCCCGACTCTCATTTGTCTTGCGCTCTAAAGTCCCCAGCGCAGCATCGCCGGCGCGGTCACCCTCGCAAAACTACGTATCTTGGATCCGCCGCTCGTTGGGTGCACAAAAATCAAACCTCGCTTCTCGCGAGGATCTGCGCTGCGCTTCGTTCCGACAAACACGCGAATTGGAGTGCTGCGCCTTGGCCGGTGTTCACCATGGATTTTTTTGCTGCAAACTATGGCCTACGATTCCGCGCTGGCACAATGATCAGCGCGCATGGCCGCCACCGCTTGCGTTGGCTGTCGAGTGGCCTGTGCCCCGGACCGGTGCAACGGGCCGCCCGGGTCCGAATGGTGTATGTCCCCGTTCGCGGCCACGATAGTAGCCATACCGCGGCCACCAACCGTTCCAATACAAATACGTGTTGCAGTCGTCGTAGCCATACGGACCACAGCCTAGGTCGGCGGGTGCGCTCACAGGTGGCGGCGTGGGCGAATATTCGATGGGGACACGCTGGGAGCGAGACATCTCCCACTCAAGCAGACGAAGACGATCCTTCAACGCTTCGTTGTCCGCCCGCTGGGCCGCGTCAGCCGCCGCCTTATGGGAGGCCGGATCCTCGTGGATCACTTGCGTAACATCCACTCCGCCGGGCGGAGGCAAATTGCTATAAGTAACGACGCCGTTGCTATCGATCCAACCATAGATTTCCGCCGAACAGATTGCCGGCAAAACAGGAGCGAGCGTCAGCACTAGGGCTGCAGTGAACTTACGGCTTCGCGTTTTCATCGTCTGCGCCTCCGGCCTGATCTTCGGCCAGTAGTCAATCGCATTGCGCACATAAATAATGTTACGCCGTGATCCGGCGGCTAACAGTTTCACCTTGTAACTGTGCCCAAACGCGGGGCGCGACTAAGTCATTAATTTTTCAGGAAAAAGCCTCTGCGCAATAACTCTCGGAGCTTGAAAAAGACCATAGGTCGCGCTGCGGCGCGCCGGCACAATCCGTATCCCAGGTCGAGTTTTTTTCGTTCTAAAAGCGAAGGTGAGAATCCGCTTTTGTGTTTTGCGCTCATTTCGCCGTTGGCAATGAGCAGAAGAGGTTTGCACGCTACTTGGGGCTGCAACACCTTGCGCGGCACAGGCAGCGTTGCCCGCGTCGCAAACTTGGCCTTGGTGCGGCCCCAAAGACAGATAAGCGCTAGGTACTTAAGCAACTACCGGGCATGGCTCATCGTGCGTCAAATCGTCATGGCAAAACGTTCCGGCCCGCCATGTTACTCATTGCCCTCAAGTGTTCGATATCCGTGGCGCCGCACCAGCGCGTCGCGTTCAGCGCCTTTGAGATCTTCTCGCACCATTTCGGCGACCAACTCCGCAAAGCCGACCTTTGGCGACCAACCTAATTGCCTTCGTGCTTTGCTAGCGTCGCCCAACAAGGTCTGCACTTCAGACGGACGAAAATAGCGCGGATCAACGGCTACGACTCGCCTGCCTTGCGCATTGAGCGCGTGCTCTTCTACACCCGTGCCCTTCCAGAGCAATTGCATGCCCAGCTCACGCGCTGCGGCATTGACAAAATCGCGAACGCTATATTGAACACCCGTCGCGATCACATAATCTTCTGGAGCGGGCTGTTGCAGCATCAGCCATTGCATCTCCACGTAATCGCGGGCGTGTCCCCAATCTCGCAACGCCGAAAGATTGCCCAGGTAGAGGCACTCCTGCAAACCCAGCTTAATACGCGCGAGCGCCCGCGTGATCTTCCTTGTAACAAAGGTTTCGCCTCTGATCGGAGACTCATGGTTAAACAAGATGCCATTGCAGGCATACAGCCCATAGGCTTCTCGATAGTTGACAGTGATCCAATACGCGTACAGCTTTGCCACCCCATATGGCGAGCGCGGATGAAAAGGTGTGGTCTCTTTTTGCGGCGTCTCTTGTGCCAGTCCATAAAGTTCCGACGTCGACGCCTGGTAAAAGCGGGTCTTCTCTCCTAGGTTCAGAATGCGTATGGCTTCAAGCACGCGCAATGCGCCAAGTGCGTCCGCATTGGCCGTGTACTCGGGCTCTTCGAACGAGACTTGAACATGGCTTTGTGCAGCGAGGTTGTAGATTTCGTCAGGTTGCACTTTCTGTATTACATGCAGAAGCGACAGCGAGTCCGTCATATCGCCGTAATGCAGGATGAAGTGTCGATCATCGACGTGGGGATCCTCGTAAAGGTGATCGATGCGGTCGGTGTTGATAAGCGAAGTGCGTCGCTTAATGCCATGCACCTCGTAGCCCTTCTTCAGGAGGAACTCTGCCAAATAGGCTCCGTCCTGTCCCGTGATCCCCGTTATCAATGCGCGCTTCAAGTTCGTCCCTCCACGTCGGACACGCCTGCGACTTTACGCGAAATTTGTGACGCGTCACGCGCACTCGTGGCCCATCCCCACTGAAATCGCGCTGATCTTTCGCCGAAACGTCGAGCCAGGGTGCTCCAACCTTCGCAACGTCGTTCCGATGACCTGGCTCGCGGCGCAGTCGTCCTCCTGCGTTTGCTACCGAATTCTGGCTTCGATCAGATCCGCCAGCATCTGGTTTTCCATCTGCCGGGCCCAGAAAAGAGGTGCATAGCCCTGCGTGGTTTTCGTCAGAATCGTGTTGCGCCTCGAAATTAAGACGCGCGCAACCTCATCGTGGTGGTTCAATATTGCCAGAAACAAGGGCGTACGCGTCTCCGCGTCCGCCACGTTCGGGTCCGCCCCGAGATCCAGCAGTAACGGTGCTAGTGCTGGACGTTCAGGTCCCGTGTCATCGCCACGTGCGGCGAGGATATGCAATGGCGTCGTCCCACTTTGATCTGCGCGCCGCGGATCGGCCCCAGCGTCGAGTAACCTGCGCGCCAGCTCAAACCGCCCAAGCCGTAGAGCGGCGGCTAGGGGCGTCACGCCGGCAGAATCCGCAACATTGACATCGGCTCCTGCTCGCAAAAGTCGCTCGACGGAGCGATTGAGGCCGTGCACCGTTGCAAGGCTCAGGGCGCTCATTCCAAGGCCGCCTCGACGATTGAGTTCCGGCTTAAATTCCAGTGCGGCCCGCACTGCATTCTCGTGATTTCCTTGCGCTGCTAGCGTAAGAATGGTGTCACCTTCCTCAGTGCGTGCATTGCAATTGACCCCCGAACGGATCAGCGAGCGCAATTTCGAGATATCCCCATCTCGCGCCGCCGTAAATAGTTCCCTTTCTCGTGGAAGAGGTGATGCAACGACCGATGAGGAAAGCGCGGCCCGCACTGGCGCCTGAGCGTACGACTCGGCCTGTGAAAATGCCAGGCACACAACCAATGCAGGTGGCAAGAGTTTCGGGTACCAGTTCATGACGTGCGCTCCGACGAATCTTTCATCAGTACAAAGACGCAAGCGTCGCTTCTTGTCGGCTGCGTATTTTTGTCAGAAGTTGCGGCATCGCGACTTCGCTAAGTGTATTTACGTAATCAGAAACGACGCGCGCACGGCGCTGCCGCAAAGAGCCCCAAAAGGCGTGTTCGCAATGACGGCCAACCGCTGTGCGCTTGTCGTTGCACATGAGTTAAATGACAGGATTGTGCGTTGACTCCATCACTGCGTGCCTCCGAAACTCTTTTGCAGGTTCCCGACCACGCGGTCCAAGACGTCGTCCCACCGCCCGCGCTGCGTCTGGCGAAAGAGCTTGGCACTCGGATACCACGGACTGTCCTCTCGATGCAGCATCCAGCGCCAGTCCGGCACAAAGGGCAGAAGAACCCAAACGGGTTTCCCCAAAGCGCCGGCCACGTGCACCGTGGACGTGTCCACGGAGATCACTAGATCACACAGCGAGGTTAGCGCGGCGGTATCTTCCAGGTCCTGGATCGTAGCGCCCACATAGCGCAGCGACCGTGCCGCAGCTAGAGCCTCGCGATCTTGTTCTCGCACGCTGTTTTGTAGGGCAATAAACTCGACACCATCGACCTCGAGAAGTCCGCGCAATGCCCGCAGCGCAATGCTGCGTTGCGCATCGTTGATGTGGAACACGCTGCCCGACCAGGCCAACCCGATGCGCCGGCCGCGTGCTGGACCCAGACGGCGCTCCCACAGGTTCGTCCGTGCTTCCTCAGCGCTCAGGTAGGGCATCGAACTTGGAATGGTGTCGGTCCGGGTACCAAAAACCAGTGGAAGGCTGCCTAGCGGGCAAACCGCATCCACTGGCAGAAGGGCGGATCCGTGCGGCACGACCTCGATGCCTTGCGGCATGTGGCGGCGGACAAGCGCAAAGGCCGGCGTCGGGACTTCCAACACAATCTTTGCTGCCATCTGCCGCAGGCACGGGACATAGCGGCAGAACTGCACCGCATCACCCAACCCTTGTTCTCCGTACACGAGCAGAGTTTTTTCGCGTAGATCCTCTTCCCCTCGCCAATCCACGACGCCTTCGGCCCGAGTGGAAGCAAACCCCCGCGCCGTTAATCTGCCTGTGCCCTTGCCAAAGCGATATTCGTACCCCGGCCATCCCGCCTCATAGTCGCCGTGCATCAAGTCGATAACCGCCCCCTGAAAGCGCGCGCTCGTCGCATTCGGATTAACCTCTAAAACACGGTTCAACCAGTCGCGAGCTTTGGAATAGTTGCCGAGAAAAAAATACGAGATCGCCTTAGCGAACCGTATCTCCCCCGTATCTTCTAACGGCCTGGGCACTTGTTCGCACAACGTGAGCGCCGCTTCCGCGTCTCCCAGGGCCGCGCGATGCCAAATGAGGTTGCCGAGCGCGTCCACACGCTGCGGATCGCGAGTGAGAACTTGCTCGAGAACCAGGGCCGCCTCGGCGAGACGGTTCATCGCCGAGAGGCCCTGGGCTTGCAATACCATCAAATCGACATCGTGCGGCGCAGAAGCTCGAAGCCGCTCTATGCTGGAGAGCCATTCGTCCGGCCGGCCCTGTTCTTGGATCCAGCTCAAGAACAGGCGGTTTGCGCCCGGATGCGCCGGCACGCGGGCCAATACGTGGCGCGCGTGTTCGAGGGCGTCGCTCTTGCGGCCAAGACGATCCAAGGCAACTGCCAGGTTGGCACGGGCATTGACCAGGTCCGGATCCAGCGCCAGCGCCGTCTCATAAGCCGCAAGGGCCACTTCGGTACGCTCCAGCGCCAGTAGACAATTGCCGCGACCGGCGTGGGCGTTGGGATAATTTGCGTCCAGCGCGATTGCTCGCTCATATTCGGACAGTGCCTTGAGCGTCTGTCCGGATTCCTCCCAAACCGTGCCGAGATTGAAATGTGCCAAGCAAAGTTCCGGGTTAAGGCGACTGGCCCTCTCATAGCTTCGGATTGCCTCCGGGAGTTGGCCCAGTTCGCGCAGGACGTTCCCATAGTTCAGATGCATTGTCGCAGCGGCGGGCGCCAGGCGCAGGGCCGTACGGATGTGTCTTTCCGCCGCCTGGAAATCCCCCAGCGAATGCAAGCAAACCCCCAATAGATGTTGCGCGTCGGCGTGACTGCGCTGCACCCGAACTACCTGCTCGTACAACGCGCGCGCATCGCCCAGCTGACCTTGACGATGCAGCCGCAGCGCCCTTTGAAAGAGCGCTTGCGCGTTTGACGCGCCAAACGGGATTTCGTGGTCGCGAGTTGCCATGGTTTAGGACATCGGGAAAAGGATGCGGCCGTTGTGCTCCGCAGGGTCGCCGCCTTGGTCGTTCTATTTTCTATTTCACCGCCCGCTCGTTCGCGCTTACCGCGGCGGGAGCAGGAACATCCAGGCGTGCATCATGGAGGCGGTCCCGATAGATCTGGATTCGTTCCTCCTCTCGCACCTTCCAAATGCCCGTGATCGGTTCGCAAAGCCGCAGGCGTTCGGACTCGAAGGCATCGATCAAGTCCCGTCCGAGGTCGAGCGCTTGCACGTGCTTGACCTCACAGATGTCGCCGCGCGCAGTCTCCACCTTCAGTCGGGTCGTAAGCAGGGAGAGCTGCATCTCACGCTTGCGTTTGTCCTCAGCGGCTACCCTCAGGGCCTCGTCGCGATCGGCCAAGGCCTTTTGCCATTGCTCCATGTTTGCCTGCGACTGCTGACGCAGTGACTCAAGCTCGCCGCGCAAGCGCTCGGCTTCCCGGTTCGCATCCGCCAGTTCCCCCTGGCTCTTGGCCAGCTCCTGGCTGCGACGGGTCGCAGTCTTCTTGAGCTCGTTGGTCTGATCCTGTAACTGCGTGCGCTCCCGCTGGATCGACGCATTGTCCGATTGCAGGCGCTGCAATTGTTGCTGCATCTGCAGCATCTGGGCGCGTTCTCGGTCGGTACTCTGCGCCTGCCCAAGTGACGGCAACGCCAACGCAAGACCCGCGCCGAAAATGATTGTGAGGCGGCCAGCGCGGTGCGTCTTGCATCCTTTTAACCTAACGCTGTCGACAAATCGTCCCACCGAGACCTCCGTCAGAAAAAACTGTAAAGATCTATGAACCACGTATCGAAGCCGTATTTGATGGGTGCATCAATCTGCTTGGCGCTGTTCATCCAAATGCGAAGACCCACGCGCGCGGACAGCGCGGTATTGACTCCGATGTAGCTTGCACGCTGATCCGTTCCGCCCAGTCGATAGTCGACGGAGGTGAAGGCGTCGGGGACCGAATCGCGCTCCAAGTAGCGGTATCCGCCGAAGAGCTCCCAATCGCCAAGGTGCTTCATCTCGCCGCGCGAGACGTCAAATCCGATAAGGTAGCCCGTGGTGCGCGGCCGGCTGACCCCCGTCATGCCGTTGGAGTCCTGAGGCAGCCCAAGCGCGGCACCCTGGATCCGGTTGAGGATCTCGTCGGCGTGAAATCCCAGATTTCGGACCCACTCGCCCGCGATCGTGAGATGAATCGGTTCGAAGCGGTCCGTTTCGTAGCGCGCAAGAGCGTCGGCAAGCCGAAATTTCGAGGCATAAGCGTAGACCGGCGCCGCTGTGGGATTGCTGTACCAATTGATGTTAAACATGGTATTTCCCATCGTGCGGAAGGGTGGCGCAGAGTTAGCATTGAGCGTGTTCCCGGGAACGGACGCGGGGTTCAATTCACCCTCAAGTCCGACGTAGTCGTAGTAGGCGGCGGCCATTTGTAAATTCGATTCGTCCGCCGCTTTCCAATTCGCACCGAGCTGTCCCGCGAACAGCCACGCATTCGCCGTGCTGCTGTACGGGCCGACCCAGTTCGAAGTCAGAGGGTGAACCCCCAAAGTCGCGAACCCGTTCCAAGAGGAAGAGAAGCGCGGCCCGAAATTTCCAACGATTCCGTCAAAGCTCAAGTCATTAGCGAAAAGCAGGTCGGTTCCGGCGTACGGCCTGAGCATGCGCCCGAACGTGGCCTTCCACTCGGCATCAGGTCGCCATTCGATGTTTGCTAGATCGATACCTGCCGAAAATGGCCGCCCATAGGATCCCTCATCAACGTTGTAGCTCACGCCGCTGGCCGTGAGCGTGTCGCCGTTGACCCCGACAATCCGGATTTGCGTCTTGAAGTTCTCGCTCACCTGCGCGTCGAAACCAAGCCGAGCACGGATTAGCTGCTGCCCACGCTCAGTCGACGTGTCCTTGGTGGTGCCAACCGGCAGCTGGTACCAAGCGTCGACGGTCTGGGGCGCCGCGTTATCGCTTGCGTACTGTTCCCTCTGGTAACGAATGCGGATGTCACCAAAAGGGGTGAAGCGCGAAAGCCATTCCGGCAGAGCGCCTGGCTGACCCCAGTGCTCTTCGCGAGCTTGCGCCACGATCTCTTGGCGCAATTCCTCACGCATTTCGTCCTTCACGCTCTCCGGTACATAAGGCACGCGCACGACCGGCTTAGGCGGTTCGCTGGGCGCCGCCTGGCTGACTTGTGGGGTATTGAGCAATGCCGGATCAATTCCCGCCTGGCGCAACATGTCCTGGGCCTTTGCCGCGCTGAGCACGCCTTGATCGACCAGCGCACGGATGAGGTTGAGCACCGCATTGCGCACGGACTCGGTGCTTGTCTCGGAGGTATCAGCCGCCGAGGCGGCGGGCGGGTGTAGGCAAACGAGAGCTGCCTGGACGAGTATTAGCAGTGTGATTCTTTTTTTCATGGCAGGACGTGTTGTTGGAGAGTTGCGACGCGAACCCGGTGGTCATGCATCCGTCGAGGTAACTCGAATGCGCAACGGTTGCGGCAGGTTCTCTGGTACGGTCAAGTGCAAAACGCTGATCTGCCGCAGACCTTCCTTTATCAGCGCATCGAGCTCGCGATCGCCGGTGCCCTGCACGATCTCCTCGCGCTCGATGCGCCCGTCCTTCGCAAGCCAAATCCGAAGTTCGACCCTGTACGGGCTGCTCTTCAGTCGCGGATCTCGCGCAAGTTCCATCGCGATTTGTCTGGCCGCATTTTTGCCGAGCAGGGAAAAATCCAACCCTCCACCCCCGTGGCTTGCCGTAATTTCTCGTCCTCCCGGCCGACCGGCCAAACCGAAGCTGTCGCCCGGTCCACCTCCTTGAGCGTCCAGTCCCAATGGTCCCGGCGGCGGTGCTTGTGGCGTTGGCTGCGGTTCATCCGGCTGAGGCCTTGGCTGATCGATCTTGATTTCGTCCTTGGGCGGAGGCGGTGGCTCCTCCTTGGGCTTGGGAGGAGGCGGCGTCTGCGGCGTGATGATGGCAATTTGCACCACCGCCTTGTGCTTTGGAGGATCTGTTCGACTAAACAGCATCGACATCGCGCCACCCACAAGTAACAGCACCGCGGCCACGCCCAGCACGAACGCCCAGGTTCGGCGCGCGCTCAGCCCCGTGGCTCGCCTGGACGAAGTGCCGAACGCGTCCCAGCGGGTGTCTCCCGCTGGCATGGAAGCCTCCGTCGCATATTTGACTGCCATTGCGTTCACCGCTGCCTTCGTCGCGTTCCGATTTCAATTCACGATGCGCTGCGTTACCAAACCCAGCTGCGTGATATCCAGGCGCCCCATCAGGTCGAGCACGCCCATCACCTTTTCGTACTGCACGTGAGCGTCGCCTTTGATCACAACGGGAAAATCAGGGTCGGCCGCCTTGAGGTCGCGCATTCGCTGTTCGAGCTCCGCCATGGTGACCGGATAGGCGTCCAGAAAGATGCGTCCATCTTCGGTGATAGTGATAGCCTTGGTGCGCGGTTTCGCGAGGCTGGGCGCGTTGCTCGCCTTGGGCAAGTTCACCTTGATGCCCTGGACCGACGCGGTGGTCATGATGATGAAGATGACCAGCAGCACGTACGCCAAGTCCAGCATCGGCGTCACATTGATATCGTCGTACGCTTTGTTTTCTTGGATCTGCATGGTCCGCTATTCGCCCGTGCGAGAAAGGAAGCTAACCGCGCACGACTATTGGCTGTGCGCCTCCGCCATGCGGCAAATAAATTCGTCTGAAAATGCTTGCATGTCGGCTCCTATTGCCTTGACCTGGGTGATGAGATAGTTGTAGCCAAACAGCGAGGGAATCGCGACGCTCAAGCCGGCAACGGTGGCCAGAAGCGCGGCGGCGATGCCAGGCGCAATCGCGTTGATGTTGACGTCTCCGGCCGCGGCAATCGAGGCAAAAGTGATCATCACCCCGACGACTGTGCCAAGCAGCCCCAGGAATGGCCCGCCTGAGATCGCGATCGTGAGTAGCACCATGAACCGGTTTAGTTTCTGGTTTTCGCGGATGATGGTCGCGTCGATGCTTGCCTTAATGGCAGCTACGGATTCCGCGGGCAGTTCGCCGGAGCGCCGCTCCAGCCGCAGGCGTAATTCGCGTATGCCGGTTTCGTAGATGCGCGCCAGCGTGGACCCCAACAAGGTCGTGTGGTCGAAACTCTTTGCCACGTTCGAATTCGGATCGAGAAATTCCATGGGACGGCCCGCGAAACCGCGCAGGAATTGCTCGTTACCCAGCGCCGTTCTGCGCAAGACGAACGCGCGGTTGACCATGACCGAGATGGCGATGAGGAACATCACGCTCAAGATCGCAATGACGACCTTGGCGTCGACCGTGAGGCTGGAAAACAAAATCCTGATGTAACTGGCGCCAGCGCCCTCCTCCGCGGCTTCCGATTCGCCGTAGGTGAGCAACTTGCCGTCAATGCCCTGCGCGGCTTCGAGCTGCACCCAGGACTCGCTGCGCGCTGCCGCGATCACGCGTAGCGCATCCATCGAACCACGAAATTCGTCCCCGACGAGAATCTCCCCGGAGAGTTCCGGAAAACTCGTTGGGCTCGCCGCCACCAGAGCCCCGTTTACGTACACCCTAAGGTGGTCTGACGCAACGACCGCGACGTGGGACCATTCGCCTGGCGCCAGCTTTCCGCCCCCGGCCCCGTTCTTCCCCATCCGGGCGAGTAGTTCTTGGCCATTAAACCCGATGGATAACGGTCCCCACGAAAGTAGCTGACCACCCAAAACGGTGGGCCTTACCCAGACACTGAGCGTGAATTCCCCGCCGGCGCCAATGCGTGTTGTGGCCTGGGGCGCCACCTTGAGTGCCTTCCCGTCGAACGCCGCAGCAGCACCGAAGATCCCGCTGCCGTCGGGCACAACGCCTTCGGCGCTCACTGCATGCGCGTAGCTGCTTGTGTCCTTATATGGCGGTTGCGCCTCGTCAAATTCGAGGGCACGCAAGGTCTGGGGATCGTAGCTTCCCTTGGCATCGCTGCCGCTACCTGCTTTCTCATTGCCGGAATAAAGATAGAAAAACTCTGCACTCGAGGCCGCAGACACGTTCGGCAGCTGCACCCATACGAGTGCAAGCTGATTGCCCGCATCGAAACTTTCTACGAAGAACTTGAGCGGCGTCTTGTCGTCATTGGCCACGAAACGCAGATCGCTGCCGTCCGGTTTGGCATCCGTGAACAGGAAATTGCCTGAGTGCAGCCGCACCGCAACCAACGCATTGGCAACGCCATCCTTGAGGTTAGCCCCGGTGGGCGAGGTGTTTACGAGGATCTTTTTGCGGTACTTCCAATCGCCGCTCCACCACGCCTGCGCACTCGCGGGAAGGAGAACGGCCAAAGCGATCAACAATGAAAACGTGCGTTTCATGGACGTACGGGGTGGACAGGACAGACCGTTGCGACGATCATGGGACGCGGCCGCCTTGACACAGGACGACGAACAAAGTGTCTGAGTTTGGACGCGGCGCATGTCCGGATTCTTACAAGTGCGTGATCCGCACCGTCCTACAATCAAGCGCCATGGATATCGGGCCGCCACGGACTCCAGCACTATGACTCGCAGTGCCATGGCTGCCGGGATGCCGCCAGGTGTGCCAGCGAGCCGGGGATACGCGCTGCTGTTCGCGCTGATTACCGTCGCGACGGTCAGTCTAGGTGCCGTTATTGCGCTATTGCATCAAAGGGTTGAGGCGCAGCGGCAGCGCGAGCTGCAGTTGCTCTTCGTTGGAGAGCAGTTTCGTGCGGCCTTACGGCACTACTTCGACACCCCCGGTGTCGCCGGCGTGCAGGAGTATCCCAAGACACTCGATGACCTAGTCCTAGATCAGCGCAAACTCGTCGCCGTGCGTCACATCCGGCGCATCTATCCAGACCCGATCACGGGTAAGTCTGACTGGGTTCTGGAGAAAATGGGCGACCGGATCGTCGGTGTGCACAGCCGTTCGATCGCGGTCCCCTTGCTTAAAGCTGGATTCACAGGGACACAGGCCGGCTTTGACAAGGCGCGCAGCTACGAGGACTGGCGCTTCTCCGCCCTGGAACCCGCGGCAGATTCGGCCGCGGGCAATAGCCCGAGCGGCGTACCCGCGGTCAGTGCGCAAGCTGCATCCTTTTCAACTGGCGGCACCGCCGACGCAACGTCCCAGGCAAGCACGAACGCGGCGCAGCAGGCGGCCCTGAACGCGTCCAGCGACTGCTTCCAGAACTATCAGGCGCCGCAGGCGGAGTGCGGAGATACGCCGCCTCCGCATGGGAACAACCAAGTGCAGTGTATTCGCTACCTCCAGCAGCTTTACAACGCTTGTATGGCAAGCGCGGGGCTCCCGCAATAGTCGCAGAAGGCTCATAGGCCTGCTATCGGCGGAAATCCACCGGGTTCCTCCGCACGACTACGCCCAGTCATTCATGACTGGAATTTGTCAGATGTTGTTTCGCAACGGTCCTTTCGGACTAATGAAATGGGAAACGCACGGACTGCGGCGTGCATGCATTCATCGAGTCCTCGAATACTTTGGCGCCACTAGTCCGAAAAGACCCATGGACGTGGCCCTATGACAGTCCAATTTCACATTCGCTGCCTACAGTGGCTATGCCTTCGGGCGGCCCGGGAAGATTCGCGGGGCCCCGTCGGGAGTATCGGGTGCCAAAGGACGAGTGCCTGAGGTTGCGTTCGAGGTTGCTTATTTTGAATATCGGAGGAAATTCAATGAAGTTTTCGAAGAAGTCCCTAACCGGAGCTGTCGCGCTTGCGCTTGCTGGAGTGGCCGGCTCCGCGCACGCCGCAACCCAAAACGACGTGTACATCGAGGTCTACGACCCGACCAGCGGCTACTACTGGATCGGCGACCTAGGTGCCACGTTCTCGACGGCCCCTAGCAGCATCACGCTATCGAGTCTGAGCGGCGGAGGATCAACCTTTTCGACGTTTCTTTCGGACGCTTCGACTGCCGATGGAACTTCGTACAGCGCAGCCAATTTGCAATTCTTCATCGCCGGTTCGGGTGCCAATGGCACGGGCGACATCACCGAGGTGTCGGGTAGCGCTCAGTACACCTTCACGCAAATGCAAAACATCCGCACCGCCCAGTCTCTGAACCTGGAGAACCAAATCGGCACGGTGTCGAATGTTTCTTCCAATAACTATTCATGGGCCAACACTATCACGGCGACGAACGACTTCGGGACCGGTGGTGGCGGACTGTCGAATGTGGTTGCCGGCGTCGGCGGCACGATCGATTACATCAAGAACACCAGCGGCACTAGCAGCGATACCCAGATCGCCGACGTGACCCTGAGCAATGGGGTCTTGAATATCACTCCCCTGGCCGCCGTGCCGGAGCCGGGCACCTATGCCCTCATGGCTGCCGGACTTTTGGCGGTTGGCGCCATCGTCCGTCGCCGCTCGCGAACCTAGCTTTTCGTTTGTGGAGGCTTACGGTTGGACCGAGGTGAGTCAAAGACTCACCTCGGAGGCCCCTGCCTTTTTCCTTGTTTCTCGTTGCTCCATAGGGAGATCGATATGTCCAAGCATTTACAGTTAAGCGCCGCTGCTGCCGCGGTAGCCGCCGCCTTCACGGCGGTCCCGGCGCACGCGGCCGTCACCATCGCGGGAACTGGCGCTTCCGCCATCCAGAACGCTCTCGTCGCCGCCGTCCTTACCGACTACTGTGCGGGTTCGGGTACGACTAACACCATCTCCGTTTACGATAGCGTTGGAACGGCGCCCACCACCTTCCCCAAGGGCTCTACGTTCACGATTTCGTGTCCAAATCCCGGTACCACCGGGATCAGTGCCAGTCCGTTTGTCGTGTCCTACGACGCAACGGGTGGTTCGTGGAAGGCCTTCACGGCCACCACACCGAGCCTGCTTGCGGCCGCGCAGGCGGATTACACGGCCAACGGCGGGCAAAACATCCCGATGGAGATTGATCCGGCCAACCAGTCGAGCTGCACGGCGAACGGATCACTCGCTCTGACGCTTACGAACGGCGTCAAGCTCACGGTGAACAGCTACTACAACTGCCCCTTGACCCCGTCAACCCCCACCTTCGGTTTCACCGACGTCGAGCCCAAGCTCTTTACCGGCACATCGGTCAACCAGCCGTTCGAGTGGGGCACGTGGAACACGGGTGGCGTTCCTCTCGTGACCAGCTTCGCTCCCGGCGCGGAACCCTCGGGATACCCCTATCAAGCGTTCGGCGTGGTATTTGGTGTCGCCGCCTCGGGGGCTTTGTGGGCCGCTATGCAAAATGATCAGCTCACGAACGGCGTTTTGCCCACATCGATCTGCGGCACGGCCTTCAGCGCGGGCGCTAGTAGCAACACGCTGGAAGTCTGCACGCCGATCATCTCGCGCGAGATGTACGCCAGCTTGATTGCCACGACCGGCGGCGCCGCCCTAAACGACGCTCAGACGCTGTTTATTACTCCGCCGACCGCGTCCAAGGCCAGCAACGGAATTCCGGCCCTGGAAGTCGCCCGCCGCGACCAGGGTTCGGGCACACAATCGGGTTCGAACGCAACATTCCTCGGACAGGGTTGCGACGTTGCTGCAACGGAAACGCCCGACACACCCGTTACGCCGGACCTCTCGACTACCGAGGATCCTAGCGGCGGCTACATTAATAATTCCTTCACATACAACCTCTCCACTGGCGACGTGCTCAACCGCCTGCAGGGGATCAATCCGACGGCCGATGGTTTTGTCAATTTTTCATTCCCGTCGAACCAGTACGTGATCGGGGCGGTTTCCGGCGAAAAGTACAGCGCTTCCAGCATCAATGGTTCGGGCGCTTTCGGCACGAGCACGGCACCTTGGGGCTTTTTGCGCCTGGATGGTGTGCTGCCGACCAATCAGCGTGTGTACCAAGGGCTGTATAGCTACACTACGACCGAGTACTTCCATTGCGCTACGGGACTATCGGGCGACCAGTTGAAGCTTTGCACTGACCTGACGACTCCGACTTTCGCCGATTCGCTGGCAAAGTACGCAGCGGGCCAGTCCGGCGGTTCCGTGCCAACTGGCATCTACCCCATCCAGAGCGTTACGACGTACGGCACTTACTTCACGAACGGCCGAACCTGCGCCGGCGCCCGGCATCACTAAGGGGGCGTTGCGGCACGGCGTTCGTCCCACTCGACCTTCCGCATCCGCGGAAGGATCGCACAAACACCGGGAGCCCTTGGCTCCCGGTGTTTTTTGGGGCCTGCAATCCTCAACTGTCGTTTTTCTGTGTACTGCTGAACTCGATGTCTCCGTCCTTTCATCGGAGCGCAACATCGATTTTTAAAAATAACGAATTTAGTGCGTGCTGAGTTCACTGCTGTTTTTCGTTATGCCGCGCCCTTGCCCTCGATGATCACCATGGAAAGGGCCGAGACATTTACGCTTTCATGCGAGCTTCCATGAAAAAAACTCGTGCCCAAAGACGCAAGGCAGCCCGTAATGCCCGGCTTTCAAAGACCCAGCGCGTGGACACGGGCGCCGCAGCGGCAATTCTGCTCACTGGCACGCTTGCTTTGCCGTATGTGCAGGTACACGCCGCGGGGCTGCCCGTGCCGTGCAGTGGAACCAGCACCTGTGCGAACCAGCTGTTCGATCCACTCAAGGTCCAGTCCACCCTCGCCTCGGGCACGAGCCAGCTCGTGTGGGGCAACAACAATTTGACGATCAACCAGGGCAGCGCCCCCACAGCCATCTTCAATTGGGCGTCGTTCAATATCAGCCCCGGCAGCACGGTCACGTTCAACCAGGCCTCGACCTCGTCGGTGGCACTGAACCGGATTTTCGATTCCAACGTCACCAGCATCTCCGGAAATCTCTTTGCCAACGGGCAGATCTACCTTGTCAACCCCAACGGTATTCTTTTCGGTCATACCGCAAACGTGAATGTCGGCGGCCTCATCGCCTCCACGCTCGATATCGCCGACCAACGAATCACAAACGGCCTGTTCTCTTTGTCGGCTACTGAGCCGACGGCACCGGTCTTCTCCTCGGACGCCAGCTACACCGGCTCGCTGCTGAGCGCCTCGGCCAACGCCAACCCTGCTATCACCGTGCAAAGCGGTGCGACTCTCTATGCGGCGGGCCGCAGTCAGAGCGGCAGCGTCGTGAGTGCCGGGCGCATTTTCCTGTTCGCGCCAAACGTGGAAGACGGCGGAAAGATCACGGTCGACGGCGGCGGGCAGGTGATCCTTGCGGCCGGTAGCAATGTCTACCTAGGAAGCTCCAGCGATCCAGCCCTGCGCGGCCTGCTCGTGGAAGTCAACGGGGGCAACACTTCCACAGTGACGATCGATCCGGGGGGCTCGATCACCGTAGCCCGCGGAAACATCACGCTGATGGGTCTGGCAGTAAATGTCGGCCAGAACGCCTCGCTGACAGCCACCTCGGCCCTTGATGCAAACGGCTCCATTTACCTGCTGGCACGGGAGGCCGACAACACCGAACCATTGACGGGCAACCCTGGGGGTCTACTCTTTGCCGCTGCTGCGACCGGCACCGCCGACATTGGCACTGGCGCTCAGATCCGCGTTGTGCTTGACCCCACGGATACGGCGACCGCACCCACTGGGGACCCTACCGCGGCCTCTTTACGCTCGACCATCGACATCGAGGGAGCATCCGTTGCGATCGGTGGCAAGGGCGACCCGAACTCCACGCTCATCCAGGCGAACGGCGGAGACATCACGGTTACTGCGCGCACCCCCAGCTCAACCAACGCCATGGACTACACATATTCCATGGGCGACGGCAGCAGCGTGCTGGGCATTCAAAACCCCTCGTCCACTATTTCAATAGGGTCGGACGTTCTCATTGATGCATCGGGGCTGCAGAACGTACAGGCCAATGGCGCCGAATATTTTGCCTACATCGACCGCCTGACTTCGAGCAATTTGGCCAACGCGCCGTATCAGCGCACGGGCTTTCTGTTGGGGCAGAGCCTGTACCTGAACTTGCTCGATGCGCCATCGTGGTTGAACGTGAGCAACCTGCTGAATGCCGTACCAGAGACCCAGGCACAACGAAACGCGACGGCGGGCAGCGTGAACCTCTTCGCCGAGGGCAGCATCGATCTAGCGAAGGGTTCCACGATCAACGTGTCCGGCGGATCGGTCGATTACTCGGCGGCCATCGGGCGGACTTCGACTTTGATCGCCGCGAATGGGTCCGTTGTCAATATCGCCAACGCATCGCCGGATGTGCAGTATGTTGGGTTTGCCGATCACGGCAGCACAACGCTGAGCGACAGCGTGGAGGGCATTTCGGTAACTTCCTCGTGGACCGTGCCCAATTACTCTCTGGTCGGCGGCTTTGCGGCAGGAACAAATGCCGGTACGGTGAACATCTACGCGCCGCAGGTCCAATTAAACGGCAATCTGCTTGCCTCGAGCATCGCGTCCACACAACAGCGTTCCAACCCGACTGCAGACCCGTCGCTCTATGCCGCACAGTTCGCAACCGGCTTGCCCTTGTCGCAACCGCTCGGAGGCTTGCTCGAAATCAACGGAATCAATATCGATGGCCTGGACTCCGAAGCCGGCTTCTCGCGGCCAAGCATCGTTCTCACGGATGATCCTTCAACTGCCGCGCCACTGCTAAATGGCGAACAAAGCGGCACGCCCATCGTGCTGAACATGCCAGCTCTCCTCGCCGACGGTTTTTCTCGCTTCACCCTGACGAGCGACGGCATCGTAGAAGTGGCGCCGAACAGCCCATTGAACTTTGGCGCACTCGGCCAGTTGACGGTCAACGCCAACGCCACCGTCATCGCCTCTTCGATCACGGCCGCCGGCGGAAGCGTGACCGTGGCAGAGCGGCCTTTGACGTCCCTTGGAGCGGACAATGCGATCACGGATGAAATCAGCCAGCGCAACAATCTTAATCTTGTCACCGATGCAAGCCTGCGTGGCTCCGTTACAGCGGCGCCAGGCGTCAGCCTGAATGTGGCCGGGAATTGGATTAACGACGAGTACCCCACGCAGGCACAGAGTCCAACGAACCCGATTGTCCTCAACGGCGGAACGATTTCTCTTTCTGGCCGAAGCGTAAACGTATCTGGCGTCGACATGGGCGTTTCAGCCGGTGCCTACCTTTCCCCTGACGGCGTCTTTAGTGGTGGCTCCGGCGGGACGATCAGCCTCACGGGCACGTACAAGAACGGTACAACCACCGCCAACGGCGATACAGCAGACCAAGGTCAGCTGATTCTTGGATCGGATTTTTCATCTCGGATTCAAGGCTACGGGGTAACAGCGGGTGGCACCCTCTCCCTGTACGCACCGTCTTTGGTGATCGACTCCACCGGCACGAGCAATACGGGCTCGCTGACGATGGTGGACAGTTCCGTCGTCCAGCAGGGATTCCAGACATTTAAATTCTCCTCGTTTGACTCTCTCGTTGTGGCGCCCGGCACGGTGCTCGCACCGGACATCCGGTTGATTCCCAACAGCGTGGCCCTGGACATAACGGCTTCGTCGCCTAATCTGCCGTCGGCCGCGCAGCCGCTGCCGGCGCTACCCGGCCAGGCGTTCGCGTCCAGTTTCAGCCTAAAGGCAACGAATGCCTACGATGGCACCATCACGCTGGGGCCGCAAAGCATGGTCGATGCCGGAACTGGCAGCTCCGGAAGCATTGCCATCAGCGCTGGCAACGCCGTCCAGATCGACGGCACGCTCATCGCGCAAGGTGGCAACATCAATGCAACGCTTGGTGCTCCTCCGGCGAGCACGTACTTGACCCCCAGCTTGCTCAACGGCCGGGGTATTGTCTTGAATCCGGGTTCTGTGATCGACGTAAATGGTGCGAGTCTGGTAGTGGCGAACGCATCTGGCGTGCGCTCCGGCAACGTCTTAAATGCTGGCTCGGTAACCCTAAATGCCACGAACGGCACCGTCGCCACGGAACCTGGCTCCCTGATTGAAGCCGAAGGGACCTCTGACGCCGTAGACATTCTGGTTGCGGGTTCCCAGTACCAGCGGCAAACCGTTGCCTCGTCCGGCGGAACGGTGGACGTAAGCGCAAACAATGGCGTGCTGATCGAAGGCGCCATTCAGGCCGGCGGCGGCAGCGCGAGCGCCGGGGGCGCGAGCCTCTCGCTAGTACTGTTCGCTTCGCCCAATTTGCTTAACGGCAATCAGCTTCCGGCCGACGTGGCAACTCAGATCAGTGCGCCGTCCGTCATGACTGTGACCAGCAGCCTGCCGACGCTTAGCGCCGGCCAGACGGATTTCACGGCAACGGCGAATCGGAGCGTCGTGTCGGCGGCGACTCTCAGCAGTTCGGGCTTCTCACGCATTTGGCTGCAAAGCGCCGACAACATCACGTTCGCAGGCGGCACACCAACATTGCCCATCTCTGTTACTGCGCCGGCGTCACTCGTGCTCGCAGCGCAATCGATCGGCGTGGCCCCGGGGTCGGGGGTGAAAATTCAGTCGCCGTACGTTGCCGTCGGGCCAGCACAGCAGCTATCGTCCGAAACCTTCCTTTCGCCTTTATCGGCCAACGCGCTGCCCGCCGCAACGACGGGTAGCGGCAGTCTGCTGGTCCAATCCGGATCGCTGGATCTCATCGGCAATTTCTCGCTCCAAGGCATCGGGCAAGCGACCCTCCTGGCCACGGGAGACGTGCGCGCGATCGGCGTACCAACTACGGCCAGCGCCGGGCCCACGGCGGCGGGTTCGCTCTCGTTCGGTGGCAATCTGACGATCGACGCGGCGCGCGTCTATCCGACGACGCAGACCATCTACACCATTAGTGGCCCAACTTCCGGCAGCGGTATCGGTACGTTAACGATTGGCAGCTCCGCTACTGCGGCCAGCACCCCCGTACTGTCGGCCGGGGGCTCGCTGACCATCGACGTTGCCAATCTGTACATCCAAGGTGCCGTGCAGGCTCCGTTGGGTAATCTGTCGCTCAACGCTTCGAACTCCCTCACTCTTGCGCCCGGAAGCCTGGTTTCCGTCGCCGGCACGGGGCTCGTGCCGTACGGCACCGTCCTCAATGGGACAACTTGGACGTACGGAATCCCCGTCGGCGACACCATTGACCCTGTCTCCAATTACGCGATCGCCTCCTCGAATGGCATCACGATTCCATCGAAGTCGATCACGCTTCAGGCCGGCACGTTGGCTGCAAAGCCAGGCTCGACGATCAACATCTCCGGAGGCGGCGATGTGCTGGGGATCGGTTTTGTTGCCGGCCCCGGCGGCAGCTACGACTGGTCGCAAAATTTTGTCAATGCCGCGCGCAATCCCATTTTCGCGCTGGTGCCCTCGCAAGGAACGGCCACCGCAGCGTACGATTCGCAGATCTATTCCAATCTGGT
>Ga0187782_10000687_pt1 | contig 23668 bp, 16 predicted proteins | sample 0715_SJ02_MP15_2_FD_132454 | JGI IMG/M metagenome (GOLD analysis project Ga0187782, IMG submission 132454) | Tropical peat soil microbial communities from peatlands in Department of Meta, Colombia - 0715_SJ02_MP15_20_MG | ecosystem: Environmental > Terrestrial > Soil > Wetlands > Peat | place... | reverse complement strand
TCTATCCCGAGCGCATGAAGGCGAATCTCGAGAGCACGCGCGGCCTGATCTTCAGCGGACAACTTTTGCTCGATCTGGTCGAGCACGGCGTTTCCCGCGAAGACGCCTACCGCATCGTGCAGAACCACGCCATGCGGGCGTGGGAAAAAAATCTCGACTTCCATCAATTGGTGCTGGGTGATAAGGAAATCACCAGCAGGGTTCCGCGCAAGCAGATCGAGCACGCCTTCGATCTCTCCCGCCAGTTGCGCAACGTAGATAAAATCTTCGCCCGCGTATTCCGGGATCGCGACGGGAATCGGAGTGAGAGCGGCGGCAAACCCGTCAGGCCGCCGCATCCTCCCCGCCACACGAAAGCTCGCCGCTAATCGAGCCGGGCGCTGCAACTTTTCCCACCCACCCGGGTTTCCTCTATTGCGAATCAATTAACCATACGGTTAAATCGTAAAGTTTTGTCAATTGGGCCGGAGGTGACCTTATGACTGTGAAGGGTTTTCTGAAAGCGGCGGGTCCTTTGCTCGCGGCAGCGATATTGAGCGCGACGCTTTTCGCGCAAACCGCTGCAACCGCAGCCGCCCGCTACGACAATCAAATTCAAACTAGGTTGACACGCAAGCTGGCCGCAAAGAACCAGTTTCGCGGCGTGCAGTCCAGCGCGGAAGACGGTATCGTCACGCTTACCGGCACGGTCGATCTCTATCAGCGCAAGCTCGATGCGGCCAAGCTCGCCCGCAGAACCGCCGACGTACAGGGCGTGCGCAATCTCATCACGGTAGCCGGTCCTAACGTTTCCGATGAGCAGCTCGAGCAGAAACTGGCGGAGAAGCTCACCTACGTGCGCACCGGCTATGACAGCACGTTCGATTACTTCGCCATCGGCGTGAAGGATGGCGTGGTGACCGTCGAAGGCCAGGATCGCACAGGCATCGGCCGTGACGAGGCGCTGGCCGACATCGCCAACATGCCCGGCGTAAAAGACGTGGTCAACAACATCACCGTAGCTCCGGCATCCAACTTCGATGAGAGTCTGCGACTGCGCGAGGCCCGCGCCATCTATCGCGATCCGGTGCTGAGCAAGTATGCGATCGATCCCGCTCGCCCGATTCGCATCATTGTGCTGAATGGCCATGTGACGCTCTATGGCGTCGTCGACACGGCCATGGACAAGCAGGTCGCGGGAATGCGCGCCGGCCAGATTTTTGGGGCGCTCGGCGTGGAAAACAGGCTGGAGGTCAAAGGCAATCCCGCCGATCAACCCGGGATGTAAGTTGATGTAGCGGTGGATGGGCGCGGCGCAAGCCGCGCCCTTTTTTCTCGCCCGAGCGGTCTATGGCAGCCGGTTAATCAGCGACGCCACGTATCCCGCCCCGAATCCATTATCAATATTCACCACGCTCACGTTCGAAGCGCAGGAATTTAGCATCCCCAGCAGCGCAGTCAGTCCCCTGAACGACGCGCCATAACCCACGCTGGTGGGCACCGCGATGACAGGAACTCCAACTAACCCTCCCACCACACTCGGCAGCGCTCCTTCCATGCCCGCGCAGACGATCACGACGCGCGCGTTCGCGAGGGCGGCGCGGTGCGCCAGCAGCCGATGAATTCCCGCCACGCCAACGTCGTAGAAATGCTTGACTGCATTGCCCATCACTTCGGCAGTCACCACGGCTTCTTCAGCAATGGGGATATCGCTCGTGCCCGCCGAAACTACGGCAATCGTTCCTTTGCCGTAGACCCGGGGATCGTGGTTTAACACGATCGCCCGCGCCAGTTCACGATATTCCGCCCGCCACACCCTCTTCTTTACTGCCGCGAATTGCTCCCCGTCGGCATGAGTAGCGAGTACGTTCCCGCCGTGCTTCGCCAGACGCACGAAAATCTCCGCCATTTGTGCAGGGGACTTGCGTTCTCCCAGAATCACCTCCGGCATGCCCGCGCGCAGAGCGCGATGATGATCGACCTTGGCAAACCCGAGGTCTTCAAAGGGCAAATGGCGCAGGCGGTTCACCGCTTCGTCAGGCGTGACTTTGCCCCGTCGCACTTGTTCGAGCAGTTTGCGGATGGATTCGGTGTTCACAGGAGCACTCAGCAGTCAGCACTCGGCATTCAGCCGGGCGAGATTTAGATTAGCATCCGGCGCGCGCGCCGCGTTTGCGCGGCGGGAATATTCGGTAGGCAATGGATCGTTAGGGAACCCGAACCTCGCATTGCAGAGGAGCCCTCGCATTTCTACCCATTTTTCCTCAGTTAACAGTGACGTTATGCAGAATTCACCTTCGATTAATGTCAGCGTTGCACTGGCGAAACAAAGTTGGAGGAGACTTTCGTCGCAGAGAATCTTGGACATAAGGATTGCTAAAAGGGCTGCCCAACATGGCGAGTCGTCCCCCCTCTCCCCTGCGCGAAGACTCGGGCGCTGGCTCAGATCACCAGCCGGGCTTAACCGCGGAAGCCGCAAACCGAGTTCCAAGCGGCGAGACATTAGCCACGCCGCGGGATGTCTTGGTTGCGCTTACCTACGGACTTGAACTATTGCGGCATGGTGCGCTTCTGGTGGCTGAAGGAGGCCGGCCACAAATTGCCAACCGGGCGGCTCTGTCGATCCTGCAAAAAAAGGATGGCATTTCTCTGGTGCGCTCCGAATTAGTGGCCGAGCGCGCTTCTGATACGCACCTGCTGCACAGATTGCTAAGGAACGCGATTGCCGCACCAGAGCTGGGCGAATCGAAGGAATCGCCGTTTGTTGTCGAGCGTAAACACGCACATACCTCGCTGATTGTGCGGGTGATTCCCGGCCCGGGCCTGGAGTGCTGGCAGAACAAAGAACAAAACACGGCGCTGCTGCGGCTCTATGATTGCGATATGGGGTTCGTGGTAGACGAGCGTGCCCTGATCTCGCTCTACGGCCTAACCCGCGGAGAAGCCAGTCTGGCGGCAAAACTTGTTCAAGGCAAGTCCATCGAAGACGCGGCTTCGGAGCTGTTCATTAGCACGCATACGGCGCGAACCCATCTGAAGCGCATATTCATGAAGACCGACACACATCGGCAACCAGAGCTGGTTGTTCGGATGTTGCTCACGGTCTTATAAGATTCCCACACATACACGCACTTGAGGCAGGAGCCTTTCCGCCCGCGTCTTTTCGTCTTCGCGCAAGAGCCTGGCGCATCTAGAAAAAGCGATTGTCGCCTGCACATTTCCAACCCCGAGTTTCCGATGCGCGCAGAAAAATACCCCATTTAGGGGATTACACGCCCTCGGCTTTGGCGCACGATCACACTCGGAGTGGGAAACCATGAACTCTCTTGAGGGGCGCGAATCTAATTACACGGGACGAGTATGGCCGGGTGCGCAGCATCCGCGTCAGTTCTACTGCTATTCAATTTCGCGAATTTCTCCCCAGGGTGAATGTCTGTCTGACGGTGTGGCCGCGGATATAGCGGAAGCGCTTGCTTCCGTGCGCGCCCACATCCAGTATCAGATTTCTGGGGAGGGGTCCGCAGCCAGGAGTAATTGAAGGCGTGAAAACAACCGCAATCGATGAGCAGACGAAGGCCGTGGGATCCTCTCTCCACGTCGTGGGCGGGGTCTACGAAGTATTGGACTTAGGGCCTTTCGATAATAACCGCAGTGGTATACAGGCGATCAACGATCTGGGACAGATGGCTGGGGTGTCGATCAATGCAGCTACGGGCCGTATTGAGGCCTTCCGCGAGGAAGCCGGCAAACGCACTTCCCTGGGGACATTGGGGGGGTCTTTCAGTATTGCCCGCGACATCAACAATGGCGGCGAGATTGTCGGAGGGTCGTTGACGAAGGGTGATGACGACTTTCACGGGTTTCTCTACCGCGACGATCAGATTCACGACCTAAACGAATTGCTGGTACCGGGGAGCCAATGGGAGCTTATCCAGGCTCTGAGCATCAACGACCGGAGCGAAATTCTCGGAATTGGCTCGCGTGATGGGCAGGACCGCATGGTGCTGCTCCGGCCAAGTACACCAAGAACATAAGTGCGATCCAAAACCAGGGGGGGCTATGAAACTCGAAAGGATGGCAATAAGCAGCCGGTGGATGTGCCTGTTAGCACTCGTGATGCTGATGCCGGCAGGAGCGGCACAGGCTACGCCGATCCTTGTGACCGATCTCGATATGTCGAAGGGCACGGGAGGGAACAAAGCGCTTAAAGTTGCAACTCACAATAAAGCGCTTTCTGCCACGACGGAAACCTCTAACACAGCGCTGTCAGCCTTGCGGGCGTGCGAGATCACCGATACCTGCTCGCCGACCATGCCAGTACCTGAACCGCAATCGCTAGTGATGATGGGAACCGGACTGTTGACGATGGCGGGTATGATCCGGCGCAAGTTGCTGAGTAGTATGGGCCGCTCCACGGAGGCAAAATGAGCAGAATTTTCGAAGCGCTCGAAAAATCCAGAAGCACTTTCCATGGAGATTCCCACAAGAAACCATTTTGGCCGTGGGATATGGATGTTGCGAAGTTCACTGATGAGACTGCCCTCTCTGCCGTCTTGAAGGCCCAAGCGGAGCCGCCGCAGAACTGTTCTGGAGTATGGCCCGGGGACGTTGCAAAGTCGCTTGCACCCACGCTCGCTGAACAAACCTCCCCGCGCTGACTCAGCAGAAACCTAAGACGATCGATCCAGTACACATGCGCAGAAACGCTTCCTGGAGCAATTGTGGCCGCTTCCAGGCTGCTGCAGCATCGCCCTGTTAAGCTCTCCGTTTATGCATGGAAAAACTCAATTGCTTCTCGCGGCGTTGTCTCCCGATCCGTTTTCCGACGCCAGGCGCATGAGTGCCTGCCACGCTTGCGGTTGTTCGGGGTTGAGCGCGAGCGCTTGCCGGTAGGCATCGCGTGCAGCCGGCAATTGACCGGATTGCTCCAGCAATAAGCCGAGGCCGAGATATCCATCGTCGGAAGGGCGAACGGCAACCACCAGGCTCAGGTTGTGAATGATGAGATCGACGCCCCGCGGGTAGATCCTCAAAGCCTGGCGAAATGCTTCGTGAGCCCGATCAAGGTCCCCCAGCTTGCCAAAAATCATGCAGAGATTGATGTAGGCGAACGTCGTCTGGTGCGGATGTTGATCCGGCGCCGACCGGATAACGAGCTCGTAATTCTGAATCGCTTCTTTCAGCTGCCCGCGATCCTGAAAGTATCCAGCCAGAGCGACGCGGGTTTCAGGGTCCCAGGGAGCGATTTTTGCGGCTGCTTCGTAGTATTGCACGGCGTCCGGCCGCTGCTGGGCGGCCAGAAGATCGCCGATCTTGCGGTCCGCTCGATAATTGTCCCGAGTCACTTGCAGGGTGTGCGACCACAGCTCGAAGTCCGTTTTCCAGTAGCCTAGTTGACGAAACGAAAGTCCCGCCAGAATCACCAGCACGACTGCGGTCAGCGCTTGCCGCCAGGAGGTCGCGAGATGAAGACGCTCCGCAAGATCGGCTCCGCCCCAGGCGGTGATCACGAATATCCCGATAAGAGGAACGTAGGCGTAGCGGTCTGCCATTCCTTGGCCTCCAACCTGGACGATCCCGATCACGGGAACTAAAGTTCCCAAATACCAGAACCAACCCGTCGCCAAGTACGGTTGCGTCCAGCGCGTTCGCCATGCCAGCAGGCTCACGGCTATCAGCAATACTGCCCCGGCAACCACTGCGCCCTTCACTGCCGCTCCGGGCGGAACGACAAGCGCCTCAAAGGGTTGGGGATAAAACACGGCAAAACTCGCAGGCACGAAAGTCTTCCACAAATACAAAGCGTAGGAAGCACTCGCATTTGCCAAGCGTGCCGCGAAGGGGAAGATCGTCAGATCTTTCTCAGCGTTGCGTTGCGCCATGATGGTCAGCACCGCGCTCACCACGGAAAGCGCCAACAGGGGCAGCTTTTCTTTTATGAGCTGCGCTGGCGGGGCCTGTATTACTGGCAATTGCTTTGGCCCTTCGATCCATCCCTCCACGCGCCGCAGCGGCCAATAGTCGAGCAGCAGCAACGCAAAGGGCAGCGTCACCAGCATGGGCTTGGCTGCTAGTCCCAGAGCAAACAGTGCCGCCACCACCAGATAGCGTCGAATCTGGGGCTTGCAGGCATACCAGCCGTATGCTGCCAGCGTAAGCAGCAGGAAGAACGTGCTGAGAACGTTCTTCCGCTCGGCAATCCACACCACCGACTCGACATTGAAAGGATGCAGGGCGAATAAACCAGCCGCCAGGAAACTTCGGCCCGCCGCCCCTGTTGCCCTCCGCAGCAAGAAGAAAAGTAAAACCACGTTCAACGCGTGAATCAGCACGTTCGTGATATGGTGCCAGCTCGCATCCAGTCCGAAGAGCTGACAATCCAAGGCGTGCGAAAGCCAGGTCAATGGGTGCCAGTTGTCCGCTTCCATGGCAGTAACGGACCAGGTAACCGTCGCCCAGCTCACTCCCGCCTGCACGTGGGCATTGTTGGCGACGTAATCCTGATCGTCGTAGTAGGCAAAATCGTAGCTGCGCACCGGGCTGTAAACAAGAAATACGAGCAGGACTAACGCGAGACTGCCCGCCCAGAATTTCCAGCCCATCCCTGTTTCCGCCCGCCCCGCAAACTTGGCAGACCGAGTTGTGATCCTGCGCCGTCGATGCCTCATTCCGATTCCATCAGGGTTAGCGAGGGGGCCTCATGAACGATTGGTATTTAAGTGCACCTCTCGAAGGCGTTCACTACCGACAGTCTGAGACGCCCGGGGAAAGTCCCTTCCCAATCTCTCCCATCATTCTGACCTGTGATGCCAAGACTTCGGCAAGAGGGGTAGTGTCCTAAGAATGCGTTGCTGAACTTTTCTTGCATTCGTGCGCATCGAATGCAGCCCGAATCTGTTGGAGAGCTTGGGTCACGTCCGAGGGCCGGGGCCTGGCATTGAACTCCGCCCCGCACACGCTGCATTTAGAGGAAATAATCTGCTCCATCATGTCGACATTTTCGAATTGAAGAATGCGATCCGTCATGCGCAAACTGCCCTGGCTTCGAACCGGGGTCATGCGAGACGGGGGCAGCAAATGTTAGCACGGCAAAGCAGCAAAGACACTTCCTCGCTGGTTTTTCATCTTTCGTTAACAATCGGTGAGTTAATCTCCTTTAGGCTTTTGGATGAGCATCACAGGCCCAAGGCAGGCTCGCCTTTAGCAGCTTCGAAAGCATTTCGAACATTGTGCGCCGGTGACGTAGCTTGAACCTGTATTAGCTCCCCTTTCCGGAAAGGGCCCCCTTGCGAAACAGCGCAACTCAACACTCTCGGGCGAAGCACAGCAAAGCGCAACCTGAGCCGGTGCGCATAGTCACGCGCCTCCGCCGTTTGCACTGGACCTTGTGGCTGCTGCTTTCCGTGATTCTTTTCTTTGCCGTGGTGCGCCTCCATCTCCGTGACGCCGGCTGTTTACGGGTCTCGCAGTGAGTTCTGCAACGGAGCTCGTTTCCCGATCACGCATGAACTCGACGGCACACCTTAGAACCAAACGCTCTCGCCCCGTTCATCCCCGGCTGACCCAGAGACACCGGCCCACTTGCTTACCGGTCCCCAACTCGACTTTTCCACTGGAGACATGACTAACAGGTCGAAAATGAAACCACGCCGATTATTGTCGGTGGATCAAAAGAAAGCGTCGATCGGCTCCCACAGATCCCCGGCCGCGGCAAAACCAGGGACCGCGGTCGGCTTGGTTGACTTGGCTTTGGTCACGGTGTTGGCACTGGCCACGCTGGGTGTCTATTACCCAGTTGGAGGGCATCCCTTCATCGAATACGATGACCATCTTTACGTCACCAACAATGCGCACATCAAAGAGGGTTTGAGTTGGGCCACTTTTACATGGGCTTGGACGTCCACGGAAGCCAGCAATTGGCATCCCATAACCTGGCTATCCCATGCCGCAGACTACGAACTCAACGGACTGAATGCTTCCGGTCACCACTGGACTAGCCTGCTGATCCATATTGTCAATGTCGTTTTGCTGTTCTTGCTGCTCCGGCGCGTAACCGGAGCAAGATGGAGAAGCCTGTTCGTCGCCGCCTTGTTTGCTCTCCACCCCTTAAACGTGGAATCAGTTGCGTGGGTCGCCGAGCGCAAGAACGTGCTGAGCACAACATTCTTCCTTCTAGCAATAGGCGCGTACGGCTGGTATTCGCGTAAACCGGGTGTGCGCCGATACGTATTGCTCGTTATCCTCTTCGCATTGGGGCTGGCTGCCAAGCCCATGGTCATCAGTCTGCCTTTCGTGCTCTTGTTGCTTGACTTCTGGCCGCTACGGCGTATCGAGGGCTGGACGAAACCTGGCGGAGCGTTCCCGGTAGTACAGGCGTCCATCGCGCGCCTCGTTCTGGAGAAGCTGCCTCTGGGGGCCTTGTCAATCGGGAGCGCAATCATCACAATTGTGGCGCAGCAATCCAGCATCGTGCCCGCCGAGTTGTTGCCGCTCGATGTAAGGCTTCGAACCTCCCTGTATGCGTACAGCGTCTATGTCTGGAAGATGCTTTGGCCGATGCATTTGGCTCTGATTTATCCCCATCCCGGGCGCACGCTTGGAATAGGGCGGCTCCTGCTGGGTGCCTTGCTGATTATTGCCGCGAGTGCCATCGCCTGGATTCAGCGGTGCGATCGACCCTACCTGGCATTCGGCTGGTTGTGGTACCTGGGAACAGCTGTGCCCATCATCGGAATCATGCAAGTGGGAGTGCAAGTGATTGCCGATCGTTACGCGTACGTTCCGCTCCTTGGGCTCTTTGTAATCGTTTCGTGGACCCTGCTTCCAGCTGACGAAGACCTTGCGCCGCCGCGAACTGCTCGTTTCGCGCTGGCGGCTTTGGTCCTGATCGGACTAGCCTTCCTGACCTGGCGGCAGGTTGCAACCTGGCAGAGCACAATCGATGTCTGGACGCACGCCCTACAAGTAACCGAAAACAATAGCATGGCAGAAAATTTTCTGGCGAACGCACTGATCTCCTCAGGACGCTACCCGGAGGGCATGGGTCATCTGAGAAAGTACGCTCAATTGGAACCTCTCGATCCAAGGGCCCACGCTCGGGTAGGAGCAGATTTTCAGGACCACGGAGAGCTGCCCGAAGCAATCCGCGAGTACGAAGCAGCGATTCATGCTTCGGCAGTGATGAACCAATTCGGATCTCCCGGGTTAGCCCCACCTGACCTGGCTGTAACCTACATCAACCTCGGCTTGGCATACGCCGAACTGGGGAATGAAGCCAATGCCCATCAAAATATAAAGATGGCATTTGATACCGATGCCAAGGTTATGGAGCAAATGATCACCGGCTTGACGCAGAATCTCGCCATGCACCCGGTGGCACAGGGATATATCAGGCTTGGCCTGCTGCTCGCATACGCCGGCCAGCCGTCTCAAGCTCAACAGGCGCTTGCGCGCGCGCGCCAGCTTGATCCCTCGGTCGCCATACCGCCAGTCTTCGCAAAGTAGAGACTTTTCATTCGCCCTTCTCCCCCGATCCGCGCCAATCCCTGTTCAACTGTTAAGGGAACATTACAGGAAGGTTAAAAACTAACAACTGCGGGTTTTTCTCCTGTCGAAGCGGAAACTATTTTGCTAACCTAAACGTGTTTTGACGACGCCCTAGTCCACCAGGTTTTTCTGAGTCTATTCCATGCCTAGCAGCAGAGCCAAAGCTCCAAAGTCCCCTGAGGCTTCTCGGCCCGCGGTTGTCAAGCAGCCTCAGATCGTCAGGCAGAACGGGAGCCTCGCAGCCCCGGCAACAATACCCGAAAACAAGCACTTCGCCCGAACCGCGGTGCTGTGCCTGCTGCTGGCCGCTGTAATCCTCGGAGTCTACTCTCGAGCCCTGAAGAATCCATTCGTCAACTACGACGACCAAGGATACATCGTCGAGAATCGCCACGTTCAGCAGGGCATGACCCTGGCAACGCTCCGCTGGGCGCTGACCTCCACATATGCCGATAACTGGCATCCACTAACCTGGATGTCGCACGCGCTCGATTGCCAATGGTTTGGCTTGAATGCCACTGGGCATCACTTCACCAGCATTCTGCTGCATACTCTTAACTCCCTTCTTGTGTTCTTATTGCTGTATTGCGTCACAAAGGCGCCATGGCGAAGCTTTCTGGTCGCCGCGTTGTTTGCGGTACATCCCATCAATGTGGAAAGTGTGGCGTGGGTGGCTGAGCGGAAAAATGTACTGTCGATGTTTTTTTTCCTGCTTAGCGTTGGAGCCTACGGTTGGTACTCGAGGCGGCCGGGCGTTCTGCGGTACCTAACCGTTGCCGTTTTATTCGCTTTCGGTTTGGCCGCCAAACCCATGATTGTTACGCTGCCGTTTGTCCTGCTGCTTTTGGATTTCTGGCCGTTCAGGCGAGTACAGGGACTGTCGGCATCGCAGGATTTTCCGGTGAAACAAGCGCCTTTGGGGCGTCTTGCCATTGAAAAAGTACCGCTGTTGGCTCTTGCCGCAGCGAGCTGTGCCATCACGATAGTGGCGCAACGAGGAGCGATTACGCCGAACCAGGGCCTGCCTCTCGCCGCGCGCTTGCTCAATGCTGTTTACGCATATTCGGCCTACATCTGGAAGACGTTTTACCCCGCCCATCTAGCCTCGTTTTATCCCTACGAGGGCATTCGCCTGACTGAATGGCAGTTTTTGCTGAGCATGACCTTTCTTGTGGCCGTTACATTCTGGGCGTGGCGAAAACGCTCCTCCCATCTCTATTTGTCCATCGGATGGTTCTGGTTTCTCGGAACACTGGTTCCGGTAATCGGCTTAATTCAGGTCGGTGAGCAGGCGATGGCCGACCGGTATGCATACCTTCCACTGATTGGCATTTTTTTCATGTCTGTTTGGGGCGCGGCCGATCTCATGCAGCGATCGAAGATCAAGGCTCGCTCGCAGGCAGTTGCGGCCGCATCGATTCTCGCAGTGCTTTGCTTGCTGGCTTGGCACCAGACCAGATTTTGGCGCAGCAGCGACGACCTATGGGCTCATGCATCGCGCGTCACAGAAGATAATTCTGTCGCCGAAGACTACCTGGGATCCGCGCTGCTCCTGCAAGCCTACGAAGCATCCGGAGCGCGTTCCTCTCCTGAGGCGCTGGCCCATTTTCAGGATGCGGTGCGAATCAATCCGCTTGATCCGATAGCCCATCTGAACATTGGCGCTGATTTCCACGAACGTGGGCGGTTGCGCGAAGCAGCCGAACAATATGGGGCGGTCTTGCAATTAACGCCGGATCCTCACCTTGTGGCTAAGGCCCTGATCGGCCTCGGAGCCGTGAGCGGCCAATTGGGAGATTTCTCGGCAGCCAAGGCGTATTACCTCAAGGCTCTGAAACTGGAGCCTTTAAACCAGGCTATCTTTATGGGGTTGGGCAAGCTCGGAATGCAGGAAAGGATTCAGGAACTCAGCACCGAGCTTTCGCGCTCTCCCTCACGCGATGGCTATTTCCAACTTGGCCAGCTTCAGCAAGCCGCCGGGCTCCCCGCAGACGCAAAGGCTTCGTTCCGCGCCGCGCTCAAGTTGGATCCTAGTTTTTCAAGTGCGCTAAATGCCCTGAACGCGGTAAGCAAATAGAAACTCGTCTCCCACCCGTTTCCCGGAAGAGGTCCCCGCAGCACAGGGAGAGGCCTCTTGAGTGTTCTGCTCCAACCGTGCGGCGCTTCTCATATCTCCCTCACTGCTGGCTGGAAGTGCTCTGCGGTTGACTTGCAGATGGAGAAACAGGGGTTGCGCTAATCGGAGTGGACGGAGTGGGCCCTTTGATTGGAAAGCCACGATCAAACTGGGGCAGATAGAAGAACAGCCAATCATTGTAATGATTCTTGCGGTCGAACTCACGAATCGTCTTGTCTTTGCTCATGCTGGCGACGCCTAAGATCGACATACCGAACTGCGGGTTGGTGTCTGGCCCCATCGCCACCATGTTGGGGTTAAAGCGCGAAGTCTGCACGCCGGAAGGCTGTTGACCGTTTGCGGCTGAGTTATTGGCACTCGTGTTTGCGCCGGCATTTGCATCTACACTTCCGCTTGAGTCAGCATTGCTACCCTGAGCGCCGTTTGAGTTAGCATCCCCACCCTGGACGCCGTCCGCCTGCGCGTTTGAAGCTGCCAGATTATTATTCCCGCCGAGCGCAGGCACGTCCAGCCCATGGAGTAGCTTGAAATCTTTGCCTGTGATTGGGTCTTTATACGCCTTGCGAAGGTACTTAGGACCGCCAGAGTCCTGCAGTTCCGCCAGACGCTTTGGAAATTGTCCGGTTCTCTTAACAATACCCCGAATCGCACGAGTATATTGGACGCCCCGGTGGATCAGCTCTTCTTCCCGGTCACGTTTGATCTCGAATGCGATTGTTGGTGCAATCAACGCCAGCCCAATCACTATCGCTGCCGAGAACCACAGGATCGTAAGGAGAACATAACCGCGATCCCTTCTTCTCGTGCCCATCCGCGCTGCCTCTTTCAAAATCACGCCCTCGTCCCCTTTCTTAAAAGCTATACTTCAGCCCGAACTGAAGGGTGCGCGGGCGATGGGCATCGACAGGATGCAGAAAGGCGCTACCGCTAGTGCAGTTCACGAAGGACGGCTGCGAGTTCGTAGTGCCCGGCAAAATCGTGTAGCCTCCGGCCGCTGTATAAGGCCCTTCAATCCCTCCACCGTAGCAATTAATCGTGTTGTTGGCCGTGTTGCCTAAGTTCGGATTAAAAATGCGAAATTCCGTGTGATTAAACACGTTGAAACCTTCCGCTCGAAACTCCAGATTGCTGCCTTCAGTGATCTTGAAGTTCTTGAACATGGACATGTCAAAGTTCAGGCGATGAGGATTATTGAGGAAATTCCGGCCTGCATCTCCAAACGTCAATCCCCTTGGCGCGGCGAAAGCGGCGGGATTATACAAGAGAGGACCAATGCTCTGGGTATTGAACCGTCCAACCCCCGCGGGCAGCGGCGAGTTGGGCGAAACGACTACGTCGGGGTAGGAGCCGGATCCAGCTCCATTGGCCACCCCAGCATTGTCCAACACTGAGATACCGATAGTACTGCCGCCATTGATGACGCTGAAGGGAGTGCCGGACTGAAAAACCGTGATGCCGGAAATCTGCCAGCCGTCAAATACGGTTCGAAAGAGTCTTGAATCGCTCGGAGACCTGGGCGATGGTTGTCCATCTGTTTGCTCGGCCGAATTTCGGTAGCTGACCGCTCGCTGAAAAGCGCTCGCTATCTTGGGCAGATCGTAGATGTAATTGAAGCTCAATAAGTGACGCTGGTCGAAATTCGAACTTGCCCAGCTCGATTTAATGTTTGCCGAGTTTACAAACGACGCATCCGCACGGTCTGATGAATCGTCCAGCGAGTGGCTGTAGGTGTAGGACAGCCCTATCGTGAGTGGACCACGCGTCCGTCGCAAGGTAGCCTGCAGGGCATGGTATTGCGAATCGGCCACGTTTTCGAGAGCCAGGATTCGTTGGAAGCCGAAATAGGAACGCAGAAGATTAGGATTCGGCAGATTGGTGAGGACCGCTCCCGTAATGAGATCCCTTGCTCCAAAACACGCGGCCGACAGATTTGTAAACGCCGGCTCGGAAGGAGTGATGGGAACTCCATTCACAGTAAAGCTGGTGCCGTTATAGGAGGCGCAGTCATCCGCAACAATGATCGGCTGACCGGGGTTGAATGGATTGCCGCTCGGGAAAATGCCCGTGTCCGGTCCGGTAGGCGGAGCCGGGAGCTGATTGATTTGCAGTTCCGCGTTCAAATGCGTCCCTTTGCTGCCAACGTAAGCGATCGTCCCCACCGTATCTTTGGTGACTTGGCGTTGCAGGCTGAGACTCCATTGCTGCACGTATGGCCAAACTGTTTTGGTCGGAATGGAGGTTACGTCGATGGGGAAAGCCACCGCCGTGGGGGTCGTGCAACTGCTGCATTTGCCGATGGCGCCGTAGTTGGCCGGCTGCGGCGCCGTCATGGTCAATACCAACGGGGCGCTTCCCTCCAGCGATCCTGTATTAGCTTCTTTCGCCGTCCCATGCTCGAAGAAAATCCCGTAGCCTCCGCGGATCGAAGTCTTTCCATCCCCCTTTGGGTCCCAGGCAAATCCAACCCGCGGTGCAGGATTGAAAAGATGACTGCTCATGCAGCTCGCCGGCACTCCATTCTTCCCGCATTGCACCAGCCCGTTGGTAAGGATTCCCGAGAGTTGCGGGCTCAGGTTGCTGGGATTATTCGGATCGAAGGGAAGTGGCGTGCAGATATAGTTATGGGTGCAATCGGAGGTGTTATTCGCGAAAAAGCCGCCATTTGCCGGTAAAGCATACGGGGAAATTGTGATGCCCGCCGTGTTCGCCGGCTTGTAATCGCTCGCTACCCAGTTCCAGGCATGGAGATTTTTCTCGTGGTAATCCCCAAACAGACTCACCCGCAGACCGAGGTTCACGGTTAACCGCTGGCTCACTCTCCAGTCATCCTGGACATAAGGCTCGGTGTTCCAGTAGTCGTTGTAGTACTTAAGTTGGGCGCTATCCTGCTGGTAGCTTTTGATCGCATTGACTGTGCAACCTGCCTGGCAAACCGGCACGTCTGGCCCGGCTAGAAAGTCGGCGAATGCGTTTCCATTGGTTGCATTGTTCTGATTGCTGAATGTAAGAATGCCCTGCAGGTCGCCCGTCGCCGCACCGATAGCCGCGTTGATTTCGTTTCGCTGCGCATCCACCACCTGAACCCCAAACTGTACGGTGTGCTTTCCCCAGGCTTTGCTCAGGTTGTCCGCCACGCTGTAGGTTGGACTGGTGTGATCCCAGGGCGCGTAGGAGGGGTCCACGGTGAAACCGTTGCCGCCGTAGGCAGCGTTGGTCCCGCCAATCACCAGACCCGGTGTCTTTCCGCCGGCCCCGTTATTGAAGAGATATCCCATGCAGGGCATGCTCTGCGTCCCTCCTGACCCATTTGCGCTGCATGCGGGAAAAACCGGCAGAGTCGCTCCCAGTGCAAGCTGATCACTCAGCGTGATGTGCGAATCCACATAGCTGACGACCAATTCATTCAAGAACGAAGGACTGATCGTGTCGGTCAAGCGCACCACCAGGCTCGTTCCCGGTCCGTTGAGTTTGTTCTGCACCGTGGGAAAACTATTCTGCACATATCCCCATTGCGGGACGGCCACGGTCGTGTTCCACGCGTCATGGATGTAGCGGAAGGACAGGCGCACGCCTTGGGTAAAGTTGTGATCGATCCTTCCCAGTTCCTCACGCCAGTAGGTGGAAGGCGAGATCACGGCGTCATAGCAAAAAACATTGGGCTGCCCGGTTACAACATTGACCGTGCCCGCCAGACTGGAATTACAGCCCGCCGAGGAATTCGGCAAGGGAATCAACCCGGATTGCAGGAAAACCGCGGACCTCTGGTCGATTGCAACCCGGTTGGCAGGAAACGGACTGGGCCCCTCTGCCGCGATGGGGCAATCGGGATACAAAGATTGGTCAACAACAGTGGTCCCGGGTAAAGGACACACGTCATCAAAGTTTCCGCAGCTATTGATTCCGTCCGCGTAGACGCCGTTCGGGCAGGTCACGCCGATGCCACGCTCAGCCGCGCTCGGCACAGCCTGATTGAACTCCTGCGGCGTTTTTTCCAGGCGGAACTCCTCCGACCAGAAGAAAAAAGTCTTGTCCTTTTTCTGGTTGAATACGCCGGGAATGTACAGCGGTCCGCCCAGGGTGAATCCGAAATCCTGCCGGCGGTATAGCGGCGCTTTTGTGGTTTCGTCGAAGTAATTCCGCGCGTTGAAAAACTCGTTGCGGATGAAATCGTAAGCGCCCCCGTGAATGTTCTGCGCCCCCGACTTCGTCGTTACCAGAACCGTGCCTGACGCGCTGCGGCCGTACATCGCGCCGTAGTTGGAGGTCAACACCTTGACCTCCTGAATGCCGTCGAGGCTGGGATACACCATCAGCGTGCTTTCCGCGCCGTTGAGTGCGGCATTGAGCACGTCGCTGCCATCCACGTCAAAGTTGTTGTACTCGACGCGCCCGCCGTTCACGCTATACTTGACGCTTCCCTTGAGGCCGACCATGGCTTCATCCTGGCCGGTTTGATTGCTTACCCCCGGAGCCAGGGCAATCAATTGCGTAAAGTTGCGGCCGTTCAGTCCGGTCTTGAGAACTTCCTTCTCGGTAATCGTGCCCTCAATGTGAGATTCTTCCGTCTGCACCTGCGCCGCCCCGGCGGCTTCCACATTCACCGTCTCTTTTCCCGCCGGCGGCTGGAGCGTGGCATCGATTTCGAGCGCCTGGTCGGCCGCCAGAGTGACATCCGTTTCAAAGGGAGCGAAGCCGTGCGAGGCAATCGTCAGGTGATATTGCCCGGGAGCAAGTCCGTTCAGTATGTAGCGTCCCTGCCCGCTTACCTCAACTGTTATCGGAGCACCGCTGCTCGGCTTTGCCGTCGCCGATCCTGTCAGAATCAACGCCCCCGTTTGATCGCTCACAGTTCCGTAGAGCGCCGCTCGACCCGCCTGGGCCTTAACGGCAAACTGTCCCGGCGCTATCGTCGTCGGTTCCTGGGCGGGACCGGCCGCAGGCGTTTCCCCAGGCTGGGCTGGGACTCCTGCGCCGGGTGCGGGTTCGGCCGGCTTGGGCGCCGGAAACAGAACCGCATCCACCTCACTATTCGCTCCCCGCGCCAGGGTGACCTGCATCTCAAATACCTGGAAACCCGGGAACGCCACCCGTACGCTGTAAACCCCCGGCGGCAGGCCGGTAATTGTGTACCGCCCCTGCCGCTCCGTAAAACCTGAAACCTCTTCGCCGCCCTTCACGGTAACGCTGGCTTGGGCGACAGGAGCGCCTTCCGGCTGGATTACGATTCCATAGATCGAGCCTTTATTCTCCTGCGGCGGTGTGCCGCCGGGCGCAGCTACAGGCGTGGCCGCCAGCGCGGAAACCGCAAAGAGGATCGTGAGCGCCACCACACTGCCCATCAGGTCCCTCAGAAGCGCGCACCAACATCGCGATAGAAAAAAAGTCACACTCGCCCCCGAGCCCCATCCGCTGGACATTTAAGTCGGTTCCCTGCTGGCAAAGGTCTGGAATGAGCACCCAAGACTAACTGCCGATTGTTACAAGGCAATGAAAAGGGGGTTAATTTCGCGTGACTCGGCGGGATCACGCTACCTGGCAAGGTTTTCCGCAGCAATGTGGAAAACGGCCCGCTGAATGCCGCGCTGCTGGCCGTTTTTATCTCAGGAATTCACCTACTTTTAATATTGCAATCATTCTCTCTTAACAAGCTTCGACGATAGTTTAGCCGCGCGGAAAAGTAGATTCCAAGGTGTCGAATCCGGCGGGCTGTGTGCCGGTTCGACGACTACCTCGTTGCGCTTTCCCAGTTTTTGCGCTTCGCGGGCCGATTCAACGCTTCCCAAACGACCATTGAAATTCCTAGTTCAAAGGAGACTTCAAATGACGAGAAAAGTTCTGCTGGCGCTGGCGTTTGTATCGCTGGCGCTATGTGCGGTTAACAGCTTGGCGGACTGCGTGACAGGCCCGGGTAACGTGATCGCGCAATTCGTGGGCGCTGGCTCATCCGCTCAATTCAACTCCTTCGCCTACGCGGCTTACAAGGGTCTCGGGCTCCAGGGCAACACGGGTGATGGAACCGGCTTCTGGACCTCAAGCTCGCCCCAGCTACAAGATACGCGCGTGACTCCAAACGCGGTGATCGATAGCGCCAGCGCAGTATTCGTTGCCTGGGATACGAACGCGAATGGCGACTGCGACGTCTACGTTTACTACAGCATTGACTCCGGCATCGGCACCAAAGACTTCTTCGCCTACCTTAAGCAGACCGCTACCCCGGACCGTGTGTATGGCGCCGTATTTGGTTACGACTCCACAGGAACCGGCACGGGCTGGGAAGCGCAGGCTGGCGCGAACGCCATTCCCGGCATCACGGATTCGTACAATGGCACGGGATCTCCAACCCTGCCTCCAAACGTTCAGACCTGGCTGGTGAGCTCACCCGCTCCCTCCTCGACAAGCTCAACCCCACAACCGGATTGCGGACAAGTCGGCGCCCTGGGGGGCAGCACCGCCTTCTGCTATTTCAGTGCGGGCATGACCGATATTCGCCCCGAGGATGCTCTCTACGCGACCACTCGCGCGCTGAGTTCATTCTCGACCACCAACGGCCTCGCAGGCTTGGGCTATGACCAAGCGGGCTGCAACGCTCCGACCGCGAATCAGGGCTGCGCGATTTTCGACGCCTTTGGACAGGGCAAAGTCTTCAACGTTATGAACTTTAAGCTGAGCGGCACCGATCCGTTCCCCGGCGGCGGCGCCGTCCCCGTCTACACCACGCTGGCTACGGGCGCGACTCCAGTTATCGTCTTCGTCGGCAACGAGGACACATCTACGTCGTTGAGCTTCGGCAGCACCACTGGCGGAGCCTACAATTTCACCAACATCAACCGGGGTGACTTGACTCATGTCTTTACCGGCGCGACATGGTGCACCGGCGACCTGGTGACCAGCAGCCTCGGCTCATCCGGCAAGCCGATTCAGGTTATAATCCGCGAACCGCTCTCAGGGACCTACAACACTTTTGAGTTCGGCGCCATCCGCACGGCGACCGGCAGCGGGTCTACACTCTACAAGGAGAGCAGCACTTCCCATACTACCTGGATCAGCAATTTGGATTCCGGCCAGGAACTCGATGTTTACGGCAACCTCCCCAGCGGGCCGGCTACCAGTTTCCAGGCTGCACCGGGCGCTGGCGCCTGCGGCTACGGTAAGGGCTCCGGCGGCGTAAACGGTTCACAGCCTTGCGGCGATCCGCTCTTCAACCCCGATCCTGCCTACAAGTGCAACCTGAGTACCTTCGGCAATGCCAATGCTGCATGGAAGGCGCGCGCCATCGGCACTGGCGAGGAGGTCAAGTCAGTGGATGGAGGCTATTCGGGAACAGGCGTTGCCCCCGGCGCTGGCTTTAATCCCATCGGTTACGCGTTCTGGAGCTATCAGAACTTCTCGGGCGCGTGCGGCAGCCCCGCAAGCGCAGCGAGCGGCGACGTTTCCTGCGGTACGTACAAGTCTCACTACCTGACGGTGGATGGCGTCGATGGGCTGTTCAGCACCCCGGGTGGCGCAGGATACGGCGGCACCGTCGAGAATCCGTCGGGCCAGGCGAACAACTTCCCGCAGTGCTCGGCGATTCAGAACGGCGTTGCTGCCCAGTTCCCCTGCCAGCAGCTTCCGTTCACTCACATCAAGGATGGATCGTATCCCATCTGGTCGCTGCTCCGCCTGGCAACCTTCGCCAACAAGGCGCAGTCGACAGCTTCCAACGCGAATCCGGCGGTCCTGGTGCAGGCTACGCCGGCGGGCGTGATCAACATGGTCGCCGCTGCTGAAACCGAGGCGGTCGACCCCAACTACCAGTTCTCGGATCTGGTTCCCTTGTTCACCGGCGTAACCAATGCCAGCGCCTCCGGCACATACCTGCAAGGTATTGCGGCAGTCACTACATCGTCGAGCGTCGCCGGCGTAACGACTGTAACCTGGGCGGGCGGCGCCAACAATCCTTCCGTGCCATTCGACGCCAGGTGGTGCGGAGGAACGCTGGGAACGTTCCCGCAAGCCTGCTCGGCGGGCACCTACATCAACATCAACGGCGACTATTGCCCGATGGTCTCAATCCAGGGAGCCACCACGACGCTGAAGGTGGAAACTTCCTGCACGAACGACGTCGGCGCGATCGTTTCTCTTGCGAAGTACACCTCGCCGGTAATCGCTGTGTGGAACCAGGGCACCGACTGGACTGGCAACGTGAACCTGGGCGTATTCCACTCGCACTACGTCCAGTCTTCGATTAACCCATATAACGGTCACGCCGCTTGCAATGACAGCTTCAGCAGCGTCAACCTGGTAGGTGGCTCAGCCAGCGGCGCAACCTGCATGGTCGATGTCGGTGGCGACGTGGGCGGAACCATCCTCACCGTTCAGGGTGACGCCGATTTCGCCGCAGCCAGCGCCAGCGGCCAATTCGGCGGCATTGTGACCGCGCCTGCCGAATTCTATGGCCTGCACGAATAACTTTGGATGTAACTGGCAATACGCGAAGTTGCTCTTTAGCACGGCTGGAGGAAGAAGAGGCAGTTTGCCTCTTCCTTCCCCCGGTCGTTTTTGTGCATAAGGGTAAGAATCCGCCAAAGCGGAGTAAGGTGTCACCCGCAGGTTTTGTTCCTGACGCGAGGCTCTTTATGCAGTTGACGAGGTTGTCGCTCCGAATGAAATCTTATTTTCTGGCTGTTTTAGCGCTCACTATTTCTTTCCCGGTTACGCTGCCGTGCAGTTTTGCTCAAACACCTTCTTCACCCGACAGCAATCCACCCGCTTCCGCGGCCCCGGCGCAGAACAGCGCCCCGGCGGTTACGCTGCCGACTTCCGCCGGTGGAGCGCAAGGCGCTTCTGCCCCGGCTCCGGCCGCAGGCGGTCCGATGGTCAAGCCTTCTTTACCACCGGCGATCGATCCAAAGACCATGACTCCGCTCTACGAAACTATCCAGGAGGATTGGAGTTCACTCGATATTGGCACGAGCAGACTGCAACCGGAGCCGCCTCTGGTGGCGCAGGTGGAAGACAAGAGCGACTATACCCGATCGCTGGTGCAGGTAAAATGGCGGCCGGGCGATCCCATCGATTTGTGGATTACCGTGCCAAAAGGGGTGACGAAGCCGCCGGTGGTTCTCTACCTTTACGGCGCGGACCAGGGTACGGCGCGCTTCCGCGGCGATGCGTGGACCGCCCTCGCAATTCAGGGAGGAGTGGCCGCGGTCGGTTTCGTTCCCGCGCTTACCGGTCCCCGCTTTCATGACCGTCCTATGAAGCAGTGGTTCATCAGCGAACTTCAGGAATCAGTGGGCAGCTCCGTGCATGACGTCAAATTCATCCTCGATTATCTGGCTCAGCGCGGCGACGTAGACATGAGCCGCGTCGCCATGTTTGGAGAAGGATTTGGCGGCACCATCGCCATTCTCGCCGCCGCCGCCGACTCGCGCATCAAGGTAGTCGATACGCTGGAACCATGGGGGGATTGGCCGGACTTTCTCGCCAAGTCGCCCATTGTGCGAGCCGACCCCAAGCATGATGATTACGTCAAGCCGGAATTCCTGAAAGCGGTTGCACCCGTCGATCCGGTGAAGTGGCTGCCGCAACTGAAGGTGCCATTACGAATTCAACAGGTCCGCGAGAATGAAGCCAATCCCATGGAATGCAAGGAGAGCATTATGTCGGCCGCTCCCAAGCAGGCCGAAGTCGTCCGCTTTGCCACGGCCAAAGATCTCTTCACCCGCGAGGACAATGGCCGGTTGTTCCGCTGGATGAAGGATCGATTGAAGGAACCCGCCAACCCTGCGGCAGAGAAGACCTCGTCTGCGGTTTCCATGCCTGTGGAAAATTCTGCGGCAAAGAGTGCCAAGCGCTGAGCACTCGCCAAGGTGAGACAATGCCTTTCGTTACCGTGAGAAGACTAGCTTCATTGAGTGTGTGTCTCTTCCTGAGCTGGCTGGCGACAAGCTGCTCCAGCTCTTCCAAAAGCACCCAGGGATCGGCCCCGCCGACCGGGTTATATTTCACGTCGCCTGCCACGAGCCCCACATTGGAGGAAGCGAACCCGCCTCAGAGCGTAACCGTTACTGCCAGTGAAAGCGTTACCTGGACCCTGCAGAGCGGATGCGGATCCGGGAAACCCGTGGGCACTTTAAGCAATGAGACGGCTACTACCGTCATATACACCGCTCCGGCTCTCAACTCCGGCGCGAATCAGCCGTGTAAACCCAATTGGCAGGACCTAATTGTAGCGACTTCCAGCAGCAACCAGACGGCTACGCTCAACGTGGTCGTAGTGCAAACTCCACCTGCCATCACGAACGTCACTGACGTTACTTTCACGGGCCAGCTCTGCACCAGCAATTCTTCTGCTTGCTGCCCGGCGGGTTCGATCACCTGCTGTCCGCCGGCTTCCGCCACTACTGTTATCCAGCCGGGTTCCTACTCTGGGTCTAACGGCATTGTCCAGGTGGGTGCCTATACAAACGTTGGGCCGATTACCGCGGCGAATGGCGTTCCTCCCTACACGTGGCAAATTGCCTCTGGTTCCATTCCCTCCGGACTCATCCTCAATCCCAGTAACGACAGTAGCAAGATGTACCTTACTGGCTCGCCGATAGGTTCGGGCTGCTCCACATTTGCCCTGCAAATCACGGATGCCACCGGTGCTGCCAGCCCGAACGGACCTTTCACTTTTAACATCGTTACCATACCTCCACCGTTGAAGGTAGTGGTGCCGAGCTATTCAGGCTCCTATAACAACGCCGCCGAGTCTGGCGACCCGGGAGTTCCTTATGCACCAACAGCACTAACCGTTTCGGGTGGGGTACCGCCGTACGCGTGGGTCGTCGATCCCGTAAATGTGGGCGCTACGCTTCCGCCCGGGCTTGTTATGGTGCCGTCGGGTCCGGCAGCCATCATTCAAGGTACGCCTAACTCTGGTGATGATAGTGGCTCCAATCTGGCTGCCGCAGGCCTCCACGGTCAATATCCAACCGCAATGCGGGTCAGTGACAGCCAGCTACCATACCCGGCCGTCGGTTTGACGACCTTGTCGAGCATGAACGATGCCGTGCTCGCCCCGTCTTGTTCCCCAACCAACCAACCCGCGCCCCTCCAACCGTTGGGACCAGCCGTTAACGGCGGCGTTCTGGGCGCAGGTTCGGTTGCTGCCGATTCGTACCTGCAGGGATCTTTGGCATTCCTGCTTCGCGGCTTCGACGCCAATGGCCCCGTGGTGATCGCTGGCAGCATCACGGTCGATGGAAATGGAGGCATTACCGGTGGCGAGGAAGATGTGACCAGCACCAACGGGTCTCAACATTTAACCATCCAGCCGACTTCCGCCAATTCGGCCAGCTATTATGTGGTGGGCACAACTTCCATTGGAGCGGGATCTCCAGGCACCGCTTTTTCGTCTTACAGCCGGGGGTGCATGAGTTTGGCGACCAACTCGGGAAGCGCCACTACTTTCGCCTTCACCTTGGCAGGGTGTTCCAATCACTGGACCGAGAATGGGGTTGTCGCAACCAACAACTATGCCTGCGGTATGACGCAGAACAGTTCAGGCGCAAATATCGCTGGCGGCTATTTCACCACCGGACACGTCATCGAATTTGATGACTGCACGCCCGGTTCTGCCCCGAGTTGCACGGGTTCGACTCGCGCCGCCGGTATCTTGCGCGCGCAGGATTCTTCAAGTTTCAGCTCCGGGTTGAGCGGCCATTACGCTTTTGGCCTGAGCGGGTGGGATGCCGCAGCCGGGCGTTATGCCATGGCCGGATCATTCCAGGCCAGCGGGGGAAGCATAAGCTCTGCCGCCTCCGACATCGATGATGCCGGCGCCGTGAGCTCTCAATTGACTGGCGGCTCGGGTTCATTGGGCGCTCTTGACTCCTTCGGAAACCAGACCGGAACCCTAACCGTCAGGCAAACTACATTGCCCGTCTCTTTGTATATGGTCAGCTCGAACGAAGCTCTTATGGTGAGCAATTCCCAGACTGCCGGACCACCGATAATCGGTGGCGAAGCCATCAGCAG
>Ga0187782_10000686_pt1 | contig 23679 bp, 17 predicted proteins | sample 0715_SJ02_MP15_2_FD_132454 | JGI IMG/M metagenome (GOLD analysis project Ga0187782, IMG submission 132454) | Tropical peat soil microbial communities from peatlands in Department of Meta, Colombia - 0715_SJ02_MP15_20_MG | ecosystem: Environmental > Terrestrial > Soil > Wetlands > Peat | place... | reverse complement strand
GTCTCTGAGATGCCAAACAGTCGGGTCCAGAAGTGCACAAGCCAGTAATAAAGAGGCGGCGAGGTATCCTCCCTTAGGCGTTCCCAGATATCCCTGGGCGAAAACTGCGAGAGCCATAAGGTGTAGCCTTCGTCGAACCAAAGGCTGTTTGCGGCGAGCCCGTACCAACGCACGGCCGCAGCGACGACCACAGCAATAACGACCAGGGCCGCAAATAGCGATTGGCCCTTTTCTGCCGCAAGCAGCCCGGACAGCCCTTTTCCTCCGAATTGAGCCGCTCCCTCCACCCTTCCGGTATTGTCTAGATGTCCATATCCAACTGACCTGGATTTCAGAATTCTGTCCCCCAACCTCCATGCCCCGTGTTTCTGGATCTGATCTTCACTGCTCCTAAATCTAGCGTGCCGTTCCCGCATTACGATGACGTATCCTGGTGCACCTGGTTTTACTAGCACGACGCGCCCTTCTTCGGAGAGAACTATCGAGAACCAATTAATGCCGAATCTATCGGAATCCGATTCCTAAGTTCAATTAATTCGCATCAAGTAAGAAACAGAATTCCAAGTTAGAAAGGGCAGACCAAGTAAGTCATCAATCTCAATGCCCTGCCGAACCCGAGAACTCGCGACCACAATAATAGCACCGCGAATACCTTTCTCCTGCCGCGCCTAGCGTAGTCGCTGGGTCAACATTCTCAACACAGGAGGGTTTCCGGCGATTCAACAAGTCGAAGATACACTTGGTGTACAATTTTTCCATGAAAGCTCCTGCCTTAATAAAAAGACATTCCACCAAAGGTGTACGCCAAGCTTGCCGCGACTTGTGGACGGAGCTTAAGATCCAGCGTCGGCACTTTTCTTCTGTGCGCAAAGCCAAACGACTCCAAAACTCAGCGGATCTGAAGCTACATCTCGGGTGTGGACCTTGCATCAAGCCCGGCTGGGTGAATGTCGACACCTTTGCCGTTCAAGCTGATTTACAGTTGGATTTGCGCGAAAGATTCCCATTCCCTGACGCTTGCGCCTCCTTTGTCTTTTCCGAACATTTCTTCGAACATTTGGAATATCCGAACCCCGCCATCGATTTCCTCAAGGAATGCTGGCGCGTCTTGCAACCCAGCGGAACTTTGAGCCTTGGAGTCCCGGACACGGAGTGGCCTATTCTTTCCTACGCAAACGGCGATCCTACATACTTCAGCTTGGCCCGTGCACGCTTCCATCCTGCTTGGTGCAACACGCGAATGCACAATCTGAACTATCATTTCCGCCAGGGTCGGGAGCACAAGTACGCCTACGATTTCGAAACCCTGAAGCAAATCTTGGAAAGCGCTGGCTTCATTTCTATAGCGAGACGCTCGTTTGTTCCGGCCTTGGATTCCGACGCCCGCAGAGTCGATTCTCTGCCCCGCAACAGTGCTGGCCTTTATGTCAACGCTCTGAAGCCGCAACTCAGTTCCTAGTTCCTCCGCTTTGGCTTTGCTATGACTTCACGGTAAGTTTCGCTCTTTTGGGAACGTCGCGCTTTCACGTATGATTGATCCACTGATGAACATACGCAAAGCAGTCATCACCGCCGCCGGACAAAACCAGCGCACCCTGCCACTCCAGACGCTTATTGATCGTGATGGAACTCAGAAATCTGTCCTTCGCATCCTAATCGATGAGGTGTTGGAATCTGGCATCGAAGAGATTTGTGTTGTACTTTGCCCGGGTGACGAAACCATCTATGCTAAAGCCGCCGGTGAACAAAGCGGGCACCTTCGGTTTCTTCCGCAAACCGAATCCTTGGGGTACGGTCACGCCATCTACTGCGCCAGGGAATTCATCGGGCATGGCGCGTTCCTGCACTTGGTCGGCGATCACGTCTACGTCGGTAGCGAAGGCGGATGCGCCAAGCGCCTCGTGGCCATAGCCCAGGCAGAGGCCTGTTCAGTCTCAGCCGTGCAACCTACACGCGAAGGCTTGTTGAGTCATTTCGGCGCCGTAGGCGGGCAACGCTTTCACGGGCGCGCAGGCCTTTACCGGGTCGAGACTGTCATCGAGAAGCCCACGCCGACTGAAGCCGAACAACTGCTCACCGTTGCCGGTCTTCGCGCGGGCCACTACCTGTGCTTCTTCGGGATGCATGTGTTGACCCCGGCAGTCATGGAGATCCTGGGGCGTCAGCTGGGCGAGCTGGGTCGCCAAGCCACTCTCTCCAGCGCGCTCGCTGAATTGGCCGCCCAAGAACAGTACCTAGCAGTTCAGATCGCCGGGCATCGCTACGACTTAGGTGCAAAGTACGGGCAGCTAATCGCACAGCTGGCGCTGGCACTGAGTGGCCGCGAGAGCAACGAAATCCTTGCACAGCTCGTTGAGCTGCTAGCACAACGGACCATGCAAGGGACCGCGAACTGAGGTCCAGTGATGAGCCACCTCGTGGGTATCATCACCGCCCGAGACCCGAACATCCGCGACCAGGCACTCGACGCCTTTTGCCGTTCCGCCAGCCTCACCAGCTTGCTTGCCGACTGCGAAGCACTCGACCGCTTCCGGCGGATTAGCGATAACCTCTACGAACGTGTTCGCGCCCAGTTTTTCCTCTACGCCATCCACCGTTTCTATCTTCCCTATGTGCCGGGGATACGTGCTTCCGGCCTGATTCCGTTCTCGGCGCGTGAGAGCTTGCTAAAGCGTCGGTTTGCCGAAGCGATTGACATTCTGCTGCGCTCTCAGAGCGCAGACGGACCAAGTGGTGCGCTCTCAAGCGGCCTGGCGGCGGCGTATCGCGGCCTCGGCTTCCAAACGCTCGCCAACCAGGTTCGCCGCAGCGTGCTCTCAGTGCGCGGGAATCGATGGCTCGCACGCGTCGGGCACCCGGCGGACTATCCGTTGACCGTTCGACGCGAGCTACTGACACCGGATGCAGGCCTATATCCGATCTTATGTGAAGCCACACCGGTTCGCATGGATCTCAGCCACAGCGCATGGAGCGACATCTTCTTTCTAGGCATGGATTTTCCCCAGGGCGCGCGGGTGCTGAATGTATCGATCAATCTCGGTGTTCGCGGCGCCCGCAACGGCCAGCCCAAGCCCCCGGTCGAAGCGTACTTTCGCGTGATTGAAGAACCTGTTCTGCGCTTAGTCAGTGTGGATCTGGGGATTGCCGCGGACATCTCCACATTCGCGGAGGTTTTCGATTTCTCACGCGACTATTTGGGATTGCTCAAGGCTGCGGTCATTGCCTCGGGCATCGTGCCCCAGGCGATGGAGGGCACCCAGGAGCCGTTCGCGGACCTGCTGAGCCGACTCACAGGCGCGCCTGGCCACGGCATTGAGATTGTCAGTCGGGTCAATGATATTCCCAAAGGATCACGGCTCGCGGTCTCGACGAGCCTGCTGGCTTGCTTGATCTCGGCGTCAATGCGGGCCACAGGCCAGGTCCGCAGCTTGTCCGGCCCTTTAACCGAATTCGACCGGCGGACGGTGGTCGCCCGAGCAATCCTCGGGGAGTGGCTCGCAGGTTCCGGCGGTGGCTGGCAGGATTCGGGAGGTTTATGGCCAGGCATCAAACTGATTGAGGGTGTACCAGCGTCGGAAGGTGATCCAGAGTTTGGCATCAGTCGCGGTTGCTTGCTGCCCCATCACCGCGTCCTCTCCGGTGCCGAAGTATCCCCGCAGGCCCGCCGACAGCTCGAAGAAAGCCTGGTTTTGGTGCACGGTGGCATGGCCCAGGATGTTGGCCCCGTCCTCGAAATGGTTACCGAGAGGTATCTGTTGCGGTCGGAGAGAGAATGGCAGGCGCGCCTCGAGGCCATGAAGATCTTTGACCAAATTGTGGTGCTGCTGAAGCAAGGCCGTGTCGAGTCCATCGGCCAGGCCACCGAGCGCAACTTCCTTGGCCCTATTCAGACTATCATCCCGTGGGCCGCAAACGCGTACACCGAGGCGCTGATTCAGAACGTCCAAGCCGACTTCCACCGGGATTTCCAAGGCTTCTGGATGTTGGGGGGAATGGCTGGCGGCGGCATGGCGTTTCTGTTCGATCCGCTGGTGAAGGCCCGTGCCCAAGAGCGTCTGCAGACGGTAATGGACGAAACCAAACAGCGACTGGAGAGCGCTGTGGCCTTTGCCATGGAGCCTGTGGTCTACGACTTCACCATCAATGAATGCGGGAGTTGGGCGGACTTCCGCCGCGGAGTTGGCACGCTGATGCCTCCCGGGTATTACAGCTTGACGGTCCCGGCGCTGCTACGAACTGCGTCCAGGAACATTGTTCCGGCCAAGCGCGCTGAACTCGAGCAGTTCGCCCAAGCGTGCCGCGACACACCGACGCTAGCGAGTACTGTTCAGGAGCTTTTTGACCATCTCATGCCTAGCGCCGGCCTTGACGGAACGGATCAGCACCGAAGCCTCCGACGGTTGCTTGCGGAACATGGATTTGACGCTGTGCAGCACGAGCAAATCCGCGCCGATCTTCGGGCAGGGCGGATCGGGCTGGCCAAGAACCGTCTTCCCGCGAGCACTCACATCACCGACGTCGCCGCCGGTGATGTGTGCGACGCATCGAATGGTTTGCCGGAACGGTACCGAGCGACCGGGATGGACGCACTGAGAGCCGGCACGGTGGCTGTAGTTTCCCTGGCTGGTGGCGTGGGTAGTCGCTGGACTCGCGGGGCCGGAGTTGTCAAAGCCCTCGATCCGTTTGTCAAGCTCGCGGGTCGGTACCGCAATTTCATCGAGATTCATCTGGCCAAGAGTCGCCGCACCAGCCGTACAACAGGCACTGATTTGCCCCATGTGATTACAACTAGCTACTTGACTCACGGGCCCATCGAGGCGCATTTGACGGCCAAAAACAACTATGGCTATCCTGGCACGCTTCTCCTCTCTCAGGGCCGGGCCATTGGGCTGCGCATGATTCCCACCACCCGTGATTTGCGTTTTTCCTGGGAAGAAATGCCACAGCAGTTGCTGGATGAGCAGGCGCAGAAAGTCCGGGAAAGCCTGCATTCCGCGCTGATTCATTGGGTCGAGACGGCCGGCGAAGCTTGTGATTACTCGGACAACCTGCCGATGCAGTGTTTGCACCCTGTCGGCCATTGGTACGAAGTCCCGAATATGCTGCGCAATGGCATACTGTTGGACCTCCTCAGAGTGCGGCCGGGATTAAAGTACTTGTTGCTGCATAACATCGACACACTCGGCGCGGATGTTGACCCCGCGCTCCTGGGACTTCACATCCACGGGCATGCAGCTCTGACGACGGAACTGATTGTGCGCCATCTCGAAGATCGCGGTGGAGGACTGGCCAGAGTAGATGGCCGCCTCCGATTGGTCGAAGGGCTTGCACTACCAAGCGAAGAGATCGAGTCCGCCCTCTCTTACTACAGTTCCATGACCATGTGGATCGATATTGACCTGCTGCTTGAGGCCTTTGCACTTACGCGCGCTGATCTGCAGAACGACGATCGAGTTTCACAAGCTGTGGCAACGTTTGCTGCCCGCATGCCCACCTACATAACCCTCAAAGACGTGAAGAAGCGCTGGGGCAAGGGGCAAGAGGACATCTTGCCTGTTGCTCAGTTCGAAAAACTGTGGGGCGACATGACCGCCCTGCCTGAGTTGCGCTGTCAATACGTGCTCGTGCGGCGCGAGCGCGGCCAACAACTGAAGGAGCCAGCTCAATTGGACGGTTGGTTCAGAGATGGCTCGGCCGCCTACCTCGAGTCGCTCTGTGAGTGGTAGGGCTAATTCATCACCCCGCGCTGAAAACAGAGCGGCACCCACTTTCTCCCGTTATGCTATCAACCGGCCGGCTCAATTATATGATTGAGCAAATGCAGCCACTGGGACGCGTCGAGCACGAAAACCGGCCTCAACGGCTTTTCACGCCTTTTTCCCCGAAATTCACCGGCGTTGCCCAAGGCGCCGGTCCGACAATCCAAGCTCGACAGATTCGTCGGGCTCCGTTCTATTTGCGACCCTTCCCTGATCAAGGGTCTCCAATATCTCCACTCAATGGGTTGGCTAAACCACATGATGCTCGGTAACTTGACGGCGGAGTAGGCCGGTACCGAAACCACTTTACTAGCCACGTCCCACTCGCCGCCTGGCATTCTTCAGTAAGTCCTTTCAGTCCACCTGCCGAACCTGCATCAACTGCTTGCTGGTCAGTGCCTGCTCCGTCATGACTGCGGCTTTCCCTCAAGAACTTGATCAGTTTCCGCGCCTCGCTGATGCTCATCGGAACTCGGGGTAATAGAGCACCCGTAGTACTCACCGGTACTTGCGTTCTATTTACGATAATTACCGGCACCCTTAGTCTGTCATGTATTGAAATCACACATCTTATTTCGCGGTGCACGGGGTTCATGCGCCTAAAGAAGCTATTGACCACAGAGGGTGTCAACGCGAACGGTGCATCTACATCGGCCCAGCAGCCTTACACTGGCATGCGCTTTCCCGCCCTCGACGGGCTGAGAGGGCTGGCGGCATTGGGTGTAGCCGTTTTTCATTACATGATCGGGCCTTCCTTCAAGCTGCCTTGGCTTGCCCGGACACTTAGACTTTGTTCGCGGAGCCCCTTATCCATCGAAACCTTCTTTGTCTTGTCGGGCTTCCTGATCGGCGGCATACTCCTTCGGCTGAAAGACGCACCCGACTATTACCGGGCATTCTATACCCGGCGTGCCCTGCGCATTTGGCCCCTGTATTACCTTTGGGCTGGTTTGTACTGTGTTTTCTTCCTGGCCACGCATTCCGCAGCACCACCGGGCATGACCCGGACATTCTACCTTTCGTCATTCCTCTTGTTCTTCCAAAGCTTCTATCCGGCCATTCTCACGAGTAGCATCATGCTCCTACCAACGTGGTCGCTCGTTGCCGAGGAGCATTTTTATGTGCTCATCCCCGTTGTAGTCCGGCATTTCAGTTCCCGTGGTTTAGCTCGGGTACTGATCGGAATCCTGATTGCCGTGCCGCTCTGTCGCCTCGGGTTTTTCAAATTCATCGGCCACGAGAGTGAGTGGGCTGATATGGTTGCCAGATACTGGCCGACCTTCCAGGCCGATGCGCTGGCAATGGGCGTTCTGTTCGCCATCGCCTGGGAGTCGCAGAAGGTGCGGGACTGGTTGCGCCGCCACCGGGCGCTTTTTGGATGGGGTATGTTTGCCGGTTCCGGCCTGGCCATCCTTTTGGGATGCCTGCGCGATGCCCATACACCTCACTCTCGCTTGCTTGAGGCCACCTTCGGCAGGAGCGCCCAGGAACTCGGCTGTCTGGCCCTGATTGTCTACCTCGTCTGCCATCCCGGCGGGGCAGTCGGCCGCTTTCTTTCTTCCAAGACACTGCGGGACTTCGGAAAGATCAGTTACTGCATCTACCTCATCCATTCGGGCGTCCTGTGGATGATTTTCCGCTTCCTCTTGCACAAGAGAGTTGGCGAAAATTTATGGTTGGATCTCTTGGTCGCGCCCCTGGCGCTGTTCGTGACCGTGGCAATGGCTAAAATTTCCTGGATTTACTTTGAACGTCCGCTGCTCCAGTGGGCTCGTGGGGTGCCACAACCTTCGTGTGTTCTGCCTGTCAGCGCATCAGTCCCGGCTTCATCCTAGAGGTTGATGATCCATAGGTAATGCGTTCTTGGCCGTCCTCTATTCGTAGGAGGGCTGTGCAAAACTTCTAAATGCCGCCTCTGGTTCGCTTACGAGCCGAGCGCGCCGCTTACCGACCCCCAACTACTCTAACACCACATATAGATAGGGCTCACTATACTCTGATGCCACCTAACTTAGCGCGAACGGTTATCGACTGTTACTTCCTGAAAACGCCAACATTAAAACTCCGATGTTTATGCGGCTTTTCGATGGCCGTTTTTCCGAGTCCTAACCGGCACAACATATCCATGTCTGGCATGATCTAGTGCCTACAGCAGGCTCGCCCCATTGCAGGCTCAAGATTGGACCGGCGATCACTGCGACGTTGGTGTTTGAGCGATAAGCAAAAAAAGCGCGACCATCCCAAGGTCTGCACCGCGGAACCGCACAGCTGCTAATTTTCGGCGTCTGTCAACGTAACGGTTTCGGCTTTCCCAGGGAATCGCTGCCCTCTCTGTGCCATCGAAATACCGTAATTCCTGTGCCGCGTAAGTCGATAGCTACATCGAGGCGTTCCGCCCTTGGATGCGGAATTCCGTTTGTGACCCAATCATGATAGTAGTCCGTATATTTTTCGCCCTGCCGCAGAATCACATAGTCGACCTTGGCAGCATCGAGGAACCGAAGCGCCAGGTTGCTATCACAGTACGGAAAACCTAACCATTGCGCATTGGCGTGAAACGCCAAGGGCGTATAGCGATCCATGATCGTAACCTGCCCCTTTTGCTGTTGCCCGATCCACACGCCTAATTCCTTTACGCGCTGCGTGGCTGGCGAACTTTGTCGAAACTCCCATATGGACCACAGGCCTTTTATGGGATACACGAGGATGACTACGCCTAGGAGACCAGGCACCATCCATTTCGCGATGGGCGGACTGATCCAACGCCAGCCAACAACCTGTAGGGACGCTTTCGTCCATAAAGCGACACCCACCAAACCGTTGGCTGCCCAGATCAGCAGAAAGGGTAACAGCACAAAGTAGAACCTCGCCATGTACCAGGTAACCAAAAGCATTGCTCCGATCACCGCACAGGGGACTAGCAGCACATACACGTAGCTGGAGAGGAGCCGTCGTTTCCATGGCCGACGAAGTATGCCCAGAAACGCCAATGCGAATAGAAATGGTGATCCCATCCACCTGGTCGACAGTGTTTCCATCACAAGCGGAATATTTTTTCGTATTGCCCTCTTCTGGATGCGGGCCAACTCTCTGAAAGATATCCGGGTGTCCCGCGCAACGTCGGCTTGAGGGCGGTTGGCCGTTCCCGTTCTCTGCAGACTTGCATCGATGGAATGCAGCGCCCATTCATCCGGGTTGGCCTCGTTATTCTTTTCGCCAATCGCGGTGCGAATCTCCTCTGCATAAATGAGCGGGCTTTTTCCTTCTAACCGGAGCTGACCGGTAGCTCTATATAGATAGATAATTTCCGGCAACGCGACCACCAGGAAGACCGCAAGAGCCGCGGCGATGCGTTTGCCCCGGTCGGTCCAAGAGCCTCCGGTAAAGCACATCGCAACAAACAAGGCGATCAGCAATGGTGACACAGCTTCCTGCCGCGTCAGATACGCGAGACCAAAGAGGCCTCCCACTAAACAGAAGCGGACGATCGTGGGACGATCCAGGGCGCAAAGCACCACATACACTGCCGTTAGGAGGAGGGTGATGTACGGCGCCTCCGCCAGCACGGAGAACGATAACTTCACCAACACCGGGTAACCCATTGCCAAGACCGCGGCCACGTATCCGATACGGCGATCAAATAGCCGCGCGGCAATTCCAAACACCGGGAGCGGCAACAGCGATCCGAGAACAAGACATACGATTCGCCCGGCCCACTCATAGTTCGGTGTCACCAATGACGCCGCGGCGATCAGCAATGGGAACAAGGGTGGGAACGAAAGTTGCAGACCTGGGCTGGTCATCCCGACATAACCAACGCCAGCTCGCAGGTTCTGGGCAATTCTAGCGTACTCCGTGCCTTCCGAATCAATAGCGCCGATTCCCCAATGGGCGAACGCGGCCAAACGCACTGCCAGGCTGGCAAAGGCCATCAGCACCAGCAAGAGCGTGGGATTACGCCACGCCTGGACGTGGCGGCTTCCTTCAGTCGCGCTCAAATTCAGTTCGGTTGTTGAACTGGAATCGGTGGCCATGGACGCCATCCTTGTCACTCCTCGCAACCGCGGGAAGGCTAACAGGGCCCATTGTAGACTTGTTGGCTACCAAAACGAGTTTATTAGCGCAGACTCTAACAACAGCTGGCCAGGCTCGTAAACATGCGTGCTGCGAATGCGTTACCTGTGAGAACCCTTCGCTTCTGGCAGCAACGCCGCTGCGTCTTTCGCGTGCAACGATCTCCCGTCCAAAGAGAACTGGGATGGACTACGACCATCAGCCCATCTCTGGAACTGATGGGGCTGCTGATCACGCTGCAGTGGGGTGTGCTTCGTGTCCGCTAAGAGATATTCCACCGACCGGTGGTTTCGTCAACTGGAGTGGGGCTGTCTTGCGGATGAGCAAGCGATCGCGCAGCTTCAGGAATGGCAACTCGACCAATGAAAAGGTCACAAAGGCAAGCACCAGCGTAGCGGTACCCCAAAGGACAAAAGCCGAAATGTAGGAGACGAACCCATTTCCGAAAAGCCGAACATAATACGGCATGACATGCTTCAAGAGACCGGGATGGAGGAGGTAAACACCAAAAGACAACCGCGACACGATGTAGAAAACCTTGGAGCGAAGCGGAGATGGAAGTTGGATGCGCAGGAGCAACAAGGTTAGCGTGCCGTAAGAAATGGCCACGATGGAGTAGAGAGGGGTCAGCCCGGTGTGGTACCAGAGGCCAAAGCCGAACAGAAACACCAGTAGGAGAGCGGCATCGACTAAGCGGCTTTTGGGAAGAAGATTGGGGGTCCAAATCAGAATCCAAGAAATCAGCACACCGATAGCCAAGCTGTCAGAGTGTGTATGAAAAAAGTAGTAGACGGCGTCCAATCTGGACCTGGAGCCGACGACACCCTGCAAGGCGAAATGGCGGATGACGGGAAGGGATACGAACCACATCAAGATGAGACCTGGTAGAGATTTCTTTGGCAGAAACTTGGCTCCCACCATTAACAGAATGGGGATGAGCAAATAAAACTGTTCTTCAAGACAGAGCGACCAGCCACCACCTACTTCATGGGTCGGACGATGAAAATATTGATAATAGTTCGCCAGGAAAGTAGCATCCAGCCAGAGGTTTGGCCGTTTGAAACCAAGAAACAGACGCTCGGCCAGCAAAAACAGGATCAGGAAATAATACAGAGGCCAGATGCGCAGACCGCGGCGCAAAATGAATCGTCCGACCTTGACGGTGCCGCTGCTCCGAAGCTCCTTCCACAACTGCGTGCCGATTAGAAAACCGCTGAGTATACAGAACAGATCCACTCCACTCCAACCAAAGCGAACAAAAGGCGACTTTAAGGCTAGCGTCGCGTGCTGGCACCAGGTTTGCAAGTGGTAAACGAGAACGAGCGAGACGGCGAAACAGCGCAGCACGTCTAGGCAGGGGCGATTTCCGGGGGGTGGTTGCCGAAGATCCTGAAACCCATCACAAAGCAGGGTCCACGGCTTGACAGCTAAACTGTAGAACAAGTTCATCGTGGTCTCGTTGCGGAGTAGAATCTGCGGGCTGGTGCCGAAGAACTACGCCTTTCGACCATGGGTAATTAGTGAGAGCACGTTTGTAGCCAAATTGTGGTCCTGATTTGGTTTCTTATCTTCTAGTTAGAAAGCATTGTGGTCTCGGGCAGCAAATCCGTACTCATAATCGGCTAGTCGGTTCCTCCATGTGGAAGAGCAAACGCTCGAGCGGGCCAGGGCTGCAGCTAGGCGTTATCGTGTGGGAAAACGCAGTTGCTCGGGAATGGACGGAAAATCGCGCCGCGCCCGTTTTCGAGTTGGCTGCAAGTGCTTGAATTGGGGGAGGTAAGTGGCGCGCCCTGAGAGATTCGAACTCCTGACCTTCTGGTTTGTAGGCAGAAGCTAAGCAGATCAAGGCACGTGCCTGAACTCGCTGCTCGTGAGCCTTTTTTGCGAATCAGAGTTCTCGGATTCGTCGTTGCCTTGCCTAAATGAGACAGGCAGTCAAAAACGACCCCTGAGGAATCACTGACCGAACCTTCGCGGATTACGTCCGATGCTCAAATCTAATCAGACGGCAGATCAGAGGTCAGACAGATGTCACTGCCTAGACAATTCTGCCGCCCTCCCTATCAGTTGCGTCTAGCGCGATCACTGAATAGTGACATCAACCGAAGAATAATGGCTCACCGGCCCGGTCGTGCCTTGAATCCGTGCCTGAGCCGAGCCCGTGCCCACGACATTGATTGTCGATGATCGCGACGCTCGATTGTTGGCGTCCCCGCTGTACTGCGCATAGATTTCATGCGTTCCTGGTGCGAGCAAGGCAACCTGTGCCGTTGCTGTGCCGTTCACCAGTGTTACTGGTGCCGCGAGGGCCCCATCGTTGCCGTTCTCCCAAAAATTGACCGTGCCTGTAACTGCTTTTGAGGATGTCACCGTTGCGGTGACTGTGAGCGATGGAGTGTCTCCGGCTGGAATTTTAGTGGCTGACGCCGTAATCGCAACCTTCGTGGGTACAGGATTGCTCTCTTCACCCTCACCGTCTCCTCCACAACCAAACGCCAGCGCCACCACACAACTGGCAGCAAGACTCAGCGCCACACGGTAGCTCCGCTTGTGTGCGGACATTAACCACAGAAGCATCAGCAGCGCCGCGCAAACACAGCTCCCCGCGACTCTCCAGGTCTCTGGCTTGGAAACCCATATCATCTCTCTACGCCGCAGCGCGCTTGCCGTTCCAGAGCTCGATGGTCCAAGCGGAGTCAGCGTTACGGTTGCTGTCCCCGGAGCATTGTTCGCCAGTCCTATGGAACCGGGAGAAATCGTACACGCCACGTTCACCAGCAGTGGATCAGAACAGGTCAAAACCACCGTGCTGCTCATACCTGTCAACGGTGCGATGGTTATCGTCGAGGAACCGCTTTGGCCCGCAATTATGGTCAACGAGCCGGGATTTGCTACCAGCGAAAAGTCCGGCAGATTTACAGCCACCAAATTGCTGTACCCTGAAGCGCTGCCGTAATTACCGTCACTGTTGTAAGTAATCGCGAAGTTCTCGCCGTTTGTCGGCTTGACCCTGGCGCTCAGTTGGATCTCCCAATTTCCATTCGCGTCCGCGGTTGTCGTGGTAGTCACGCCACTTTTGATCTGCCCGTCCGCGGTGCCAGATATCGTAACAGTTCCCGCCGGCTTGAGTGCCGTGTTCGAGCTCGGAATTGCCGTGTCAATGATGCCTGTGATTGTCACCGTGTCGCCATAATTCACTGTCGTCGGGCTAACGCTGATACTGGCGGTCGCGTGATGAAGCACATTAATCGTCGTTGAAGTGGTTGCAGCTGCGTAATTCGAATCACCGCTATATCGAGCGGTTAGCGCGTACGAACCCGCATTGGGTATCGTCACCGGATTCGAACCCCAGAAAAAGGGCGCCGTGCCATTCACCCCAGCTTCGCCCACTACCGCAACAGCGCTGCCAAGCTGAGTAGTCCCCACAAAGAACGCAATCGTTCCCGTCGGTGCCGCCTTCGATTGCCCTTGCACGCTTCCCTTAACACTGACCGGAAATCTTACCCCTTCGACCAAACTGCCCTGTGTCAAAATCTGCTCCGTAATCCACGTCTGCAACCCCCGACGCCCGGGCTGCCGGTAGCCCGGTTGCGCTATCGCCCGCGTAAACGCGATGACCTCCGTAATCTCCGCTGCGCTCAAGGTCTCCCCGTAAGGCGGCATCATCGAGGACTTCCCGAGGGCGCTCCCGCCCAGCGTGATAATGTTCTGCAGGTACTCGTCGCTTTCTCCATTCAGCTTTTCGCCATCGTTCATCAGCGGGGGCGTGGGCGTCATGTTGCTGCGGTTTGATGGGCCGGCCGGGCTGGTACCCGCGTGGCACCATACACAATATTGGTAGAAGATGCGTTTGCCGTGCGCTTCCTGATAGCCCAGCTTGATCAGCTTGGTGTTGTCTTTCCAATCGGGCTCTGTGTCGTAGCCGCCATAGGTAATGCCCGGACTGACTGGCGTGGCGCTCCTGTTGCAGCCGGGAAGCGCGAGTGCGCAAAGCACCGCGCACACAAACGGGGCAGTCACCAGCAGTTTCGCTTTCATCGGCCCGCTCCTTGCAGGGTCGCCCTCACATTCGCCCCATTCTTGGCGGTTTGCAGCTTGATCCCTGCGCGCAGCGTCATCAGGTACGCGGTGAGCGCACGTATTTCTTCATCCGTGAGATTACGGCGCGGCTCGATCGTGTCCCGTTGCAGCTCTTGCGGGTTGCGCAACCACGCTTCGACCCATGCCGGCGTTAGCCAATTCCCGGCGTTGTTCAAATTTGGGCCCACGGAGCTGCCCGTTCCACCAATCGCGTGACACGACTGGCAGCGGTATTTCACTTCATAGAGTTGTTTGCCCGTCGATACCATCGCCGCCGTGAATTGTCTGGAGTCCACGCTCTCCAGATTAACCCCGGGTTTTTGCATGGCCGACAAGAACTCCGCGGCAATCGCGTCATCCTTATCCGGCATCCTGAATTGCGGCATGCGCGGAATCAACGTCGGACGGATGGTCTGAGGATTCTTCAGGAAGTCCGCGATCCACTTCTTCTGTGCGCGGCTGCCTTCGTAGGAAAGGTCCGGTGCAAGCCTTCCGCCATAGCCGTTGAAGCGGTGGCAAACGTAGCATTTATAGCGCTCGTAAACCGAAGCGAACGCCCCCATGGCTTGGAAAGCTCCTTGTTTTCTGGGTACAACCAGATGCTGCAGACCACTGGTGGGCGCAGGCCCTACCTGGCTCAACAATGCGGTGGTCGCCGCGTCCATGTCCGCCTGGCTCCAGTTGTACACCGGCATCCGCGCGGCGGGATTTACCGATACCGGGTACTGCAACTTCGCCTGAATGTAGGAAACCAGGTCATGCTCGATCCTGGCATTGCTGAACTCCAACTCCGAAACGTTCTTGGCTCCCACAGCACTCAGATCGGGCCCAAAATCCTTCTGTGCTCCTATTCCAGTCAATGTGTGACAATTGGCGCAGCCTTTCTCCTTGAACAAACGCTTCCCCGTCTTTATTTCCTCCTCCGTGGCCGCGTCGAGCTGCGGTACATTGGCTAGCAGGGCCGCATCGCCGAGCTTGTTGATCACATACTGCGAGACCTCGTACAGGGCTTCATCGCTCCACTCATACCGTGGCATGGTGCTTCGTGGTAAATAGCTTTGTGGGTTTCTCAGCCACGCAACCAGCCATTCTTCGTTCACCTTACCGCCCACCTTGGTGAGCTCCGGGGCGATGTCTCCTCCGATCATTTTGGACTCACCGCCGCGCGTAGCTGCCAACGAGTGGCAGGTGGTGCACATCATCTGTCGGAAATGCGCTTCACCCCGGGCAAGGAGTTCCGGGTCCTTGCTCAAGGGCGTTACGACCGCCGCACTGATCTTGTACGTCTCAATCGGCTTGGCCTTTTGCGCGCTCAAGAGCGCGGAAAGCGCTTTGATCTCTTCTTCCTTCAGGCGGAATTTCGGCATGCGCGATTGGCCCTCGGTCTCATAGCCGTTCGCGGTGACTTTGCCGTCTTGATCGACCATGGTACGAGGTTCCTTCAGCCATTTGTAAATCCACTGGCGCGAGACCTTATAGCCCACACTCGAGAGATCCTGGCCCAACTCAGGTGCATCTGGGTTGTTCATCTCGTGGCAAGCCTGGCAGTTCAAGTGGGCAAGCAACTCGCGGCCGCGCGCGAGTTGTGGCGTCTCCTTTAGATCATCCTGGTGGCAGCCCCCGCAGGAGGCTTGCAGGAAACGAGCAGGGAGGATGGGTTGTTCCCAAGCCTGCGTGGTTTCATGTGCTTCGGTCACCTCCGTCGCTAAACCCTGGCCGCGATGGCAAATCGTGCATCCCCAGTCCCGAACACTATGGTGCATGGGTGGGTGTGCACGAAAGGGCTGTGGAACCGAAGAATCCGCCAGGCTCGGTTTGCTAATGCCCAGATGGCAGGTGGTGCAGCGGTCTGTCACATTCATTCCCGGCAACCACACCTGATCAACTCTCGGACTGTAATCGGCAAGAAGTTTTTTCGCGTCTGGCCGGGTCTGTGCGTACTTCACGAAGCTGCGCTTATAATGCTTCCACTCCGCACGAAAGTCTCTGACAGGCGAAATCGCCAGCACCAACATGCAAACGACCGTCGACACCGCCAAGGCCAGCCGCAGCTTGTCCGGCAACTTGCCCATGTCTTCAGCTGGCATGCGTCCCCCAGGGCCACACCCAGGACCATCCGGGGCCGCGGAAAAACGTCCCTACGACCGTCAGGCAAACGGCCGTCGCAATGAACCACGTCACAATCCACCAGCACAGCGGCTTGGCGCGCAGTGCGCCCATCCGTCCGGTGGTCGCCTTCGAAAGATACGACCCCACCAGCAGACCCGCAACCAGCACGGTCGGCACAATAATTGTCCAGGCATCCACCACCACCAGCGCGATCAGCAGTGCTACCACCGCCACAAGGACCATGCCAAATCGCTTGGCCCCTTGCTCGCTCCACAGCGGCTTTCCTTCCACGTTTGCTTTGAAGTAAGGCATCACGATGAGCGCGATAACCACCAGCGTGGGGATCAGAAATCCGGCAACAAACGGCGGGAAAACGTGGAGCAATTCCTGCAAGCCCAGGAAATACCATGGCGCCTTCGCTGGGTTGGGTGTCAGTTGGGGATTGGCTACCTGCTCCAGAGGCGCATCCCAAATCAACGCAAGTAGCACAATCGCGATCATCAGCACTTCGAAAACGATGGCTTCGCGCACCAGCAGGTGCGGATAGCTCATCACTTTGCGCTCGCGTTCATCTTTCACCTTGGCGGAGGTATTCCGTGTAATGAAGACAATCCGGCGGGGTTCCTTCTGAGCGTCGGAACTGAATCCCGATTCGATTTTAGTTCTGTCCATCATCGTCTTTTGGTCCCACCGTCACTCCACCATCCTTCTGGACACGCCAGACATGGACCCCGATGAATAGGAACGCCAGCAGCGGCAGAATGACCACGTGCAGCACGTAGAACCGTAGCAGCGTATTTTCCCCGACTATGTGTCCACCCAAGGCCACGAAACGAACTTTGTTTCCGACCACCGGCGCCGCCGAAATTATGTTGCTGCCCACCGTAACCGCCCAGAATGCCAACTGATCCCAAGGCAGCAGGTATCCCGTATAGCTCAGGAACAATGTGAGCAGCAGCAGCGTCACGCCAACCACCCAGTTGAACTCATGGGGTGGTTTGTATCCCCCGCGATAAAACACGTGAAACATGTGCCAGAACACCAGCAGCACCATTAAATGCGCACTCACTCGGTGCACGTTCCGCACAAACACTCCGTTCGCCACTACGAAGCGCAAGTCTTTCATGCTGTGATAAGCGTCGGGTACCGCAGGATGGTAATAGAACATCAGCAACACCCCGCTCACCACCAGAATCAGGAACACCAGCAGTGCTAACGATCCCAGATAGTACCCTGCCCGCACCCCCAGAGATTTTTCTCGCACCTTCACGGGCAGCCAGTGCAGAAAGAAGTTGCCAAACACTGCCAGGCTTCGGGTCCGGTTGGTGATGGCCGGGCCGTGCCGGAAGATGGATTTCCACGCCCGCGTGGTCTGGAGGCTTTCGACTGCGGTCTGCCAAGAAGTCATAGCTGCCCTAGACTTTCAAGACCTGATCGGCTCTGATGACTTGCAGCTTATCCACTTGCAGCTCACCGTCGGCGGTCAAGTTGATCGCGTAATGTGGTTGCGAGTGTGCCGCGGGGCCTTCGATTTTCTTGCCGCTCGCCTGAAATTTGCTACCGTGGCAGGGACAGGCAATCATGTTCGCTTCCGCTTTCCACTGAGTAATGCAACCAAGATGCGTGCAGACCGCCGACACCGCGTAAAATCCCGCCTCGGTTCGTACGATGTAGACCTGCTGGCTTTGCAGGAAGGTGACAGAGTTCACCGGGTAGAGATCCGGATTGCCGGCCCCAAACGTACTCGACAGCTCCGACAACACGTTCGGCGAAACGAACTGATAGGTCAACACCGTGCCGCCCAGACCAGCTATTCCTAACGCTCCTAAGGTGATTTCGCTCAGAAAATCTCTTCGCGAAAGCTCTCGCCTTGCGTCAGCATTTGCCTGGGCCGGGTCTGCCTTGTCGTCGCTCATCGATTCAGAACCATCTCCTCATCGGGCTGCAAGCTGAAATCCCGGTCGAATACCTCAAACGCTTCCATCGAAATCGTGTTCACAGGGCAGAGTTCCGCGCACAATCCGCAGCGGATGCACGTGCTTTCATCCTTAACCATTACGGAGCCCTCTACCTGGTTCAGTTCTTCCGCCGAGATGTTCTGGAGGTCTACTCCGCGTAGCTCGCGTTCTTTGCCGAGTCGTTCCTTTTCTTCGTCGGTGAATGCAAAATTCTTCAACGGCACCAAAGACAGGCAGTTCTCCGGACAGACATCAACACAGCTGCCACAGAGGATGCACTCTGTCCCATTTGCCGCAGTGCCCTCGAAGATTGTATTGATCCAACACTGCAGGCAGCGGCTGGCTTCGCGACGCGCCTGCTCCTCGGTGTAGCCGCATTCCACTTCTGCGACACCGGCGCGCCGTTCGATCGGCAGTGCCGGCACAACCTGGCGTGAATACTCGTCGTAATGGGCGGCCATTTCGTGGTGGTCGAGCACGGTGATCCGCACGAAACTATCTTTTGCTTTCCATTGCGGACCGCGCAGGAACTTGTCAATCTGCACAGCCGCCTTTTTCCCATCGGCCACCGCATTGATGATCAAGCGCGGCCCGAAAGCGACGTCGCCCGCGGCGAAAATAGCCGGCGCTGTGGTCATCAGAGTGTCTGGATTGATCTTCAGTGTGCCTTTGGGGTTGGTTTCGATGCCATCCTCGGGCTTCAAGAAGGAAAGATCGGCAACCTGCTGGATCGCCAGGATCACTGTGTCGCAGGGAATCACCGATTCGGTTCCCGGCGAGAACTTTGGATTGAAGCGCTTGTTTTCATCCAATACAGAAATGCACTGCACGACTTCCAGGCCAGTAATCTTCCCGTCCTTCCCAACGAACTTCTTTGGGGCCAAAGAAGGACGCAGTTTCATGCCCTCAAGCAAACCTCTTTCGATTTCTTCTTCTGTTGCTGGCATCTCCGCCCGCGACTCCAAGCAGACCAGTTGTACATCCCGCGCGCCCACCCGTAACGCCCCCCGCGAAACGTCCATGGACTTCTTCATGGACACGTCCATTTCGCTGGAGCTTGGCTCATTCGGAACGCTGGCATTGGCCATGTCTGCCATAAGCTTCGTTTGCTGTTCCCGCATCGCCGATCGAGCCACGTCGATGGCCACGTTACCGCCGCCGATCACTACCACCCTCTCGCCTACCTCCACGTGGTAGCCTAAGTTCACATTCAAGAGAAACTCGATGCCCTTGATGACTCCGTGCAGATCTTTTCCAGGAAGACTCAACTCCCGGCTGCGGTGCAGTCCAAACGCCAACAGCACCGCCTTGTACCCCTGCCGCCGCAGGTCCCCGAGGGTGAAATCCCGGCCCAGCCTTTGGTTCAGCTTCAACTCGAGCCCGAGATCCAGAATCTCGCGGATCTGCGCTTCCAAGACGTTGCGGGGTAAGTGGTACTTCGGGATACCGAGGTGCATCATGCCGCCTGGCGCTGCCGATGCTTCAAAGATCGTCACCGCATAACCCAGCAAAGCCAGGTCGTGTGCCGCGGACATACCCGCCGGACCTGAGCCAATGATCGCCACTCTCTCGTCATGCTTAACCTTGGGCTTGCCGCCAAAAACGTCGAGCGGATTCCTCGACTCCGGCCCATGGCGTTCGGTGACAAAGCGCTTCAGCGCCCGGATCGAGATGGGCGCGTCAAACTCGCCACGGCGGCATGCCGACTCGCACGGATGCCCGCACACCCGCCCGCAAATCGATGCGAACGGGTTGGACACACGCGCATAGCGATATGCTTCCGCGTATCTTCCCTGGGCGATTAGCGCCACGTACCGGCCTGCCTGTGTATGCACTGGACACGCCTGCATGCAAGGGAAGTTGGACTCCAACCACTCTAGATCGACCAGTTTGCTTCGCGCCGTCACCTGGTGCTCTCCGGATCCGCGATTTCTTGTCGCTTGACCGTCAAAATCGCTGCCTGCTGAGCCCGCACCCTCCTTCGACCACTCTTGCAGCGAGTTTTCCGTCCCCCCCCAGGCCTTCAGCGCGCGTTTGCCTCAACCAACGCTTTTGATCTCGTACACACAACGCCTGCAATTAACAAACCAAGATGCTGGCTATTTGTGACAGTTTCTATCTAACTCATTTGCAAGCCTCTTCTCGATGGAGTGTGACGGGCGCCCTAAGACCTGGTGACGAGCGACACACATTTTTGCCCCACGACCGCGCACCTCTTTGTCTCCTTGATGTTCAATCCTTCCATTGCCGTTAGCCACAGGGTGCCGCAAATCTCCCCACACCCGCCGCAGTTCCGCGCAGCAAGGACCCGCTGCAGGGAGCGTGGTCTCAGCATGTGTGGTAGTAAGCCCCCACTCAGTGCCACAAAATAGCACTTCACAATTGTTTGCTTATTAGGAACTCTGATCTTGCTGCTTGCGAAGGGAAGAACGCTCGAGATTTTCTTGGGACTTCTAGGGCAATGTCACGCTAAGAACCTTGCGACTTCTCATATGCTGAAACGCTTGGCGCCAGCGATTGCGAACTTCACATGTGCCGGTCAACTACGGCACCGTTACCGAAACCTCCGACGAGTACGCGCTCTCGCTTCCGTTTGATGCGACTGCCGTCACCACATAGTAGTAGGTGGTTCCCGAGCTTACGCTGCTGTCCGTGTAGCTCGCTGTGGGCACTGGCGACGTCACGATGTTCGTATAAGGTCCTCCTGACACTGTCGACCGGTACACGTTGTAGCCGATTACCCCGGATGACGTGCTCGCCTGCCACTGCAGCACCACCGTGTGCGCCACCGCCACTCCTGTCCCCGTCACCGGTATCGTCACACTCGCGTTCGATGCGTTGCTCGTGACCGTGATCCCCCCCGAAACACTTCCCGCGGCCGTCGGCGCAAATTGCACGATGAGCACGGCCGTCTGCCCCGCGCTGATCACGGTCCCGGAGCCCACCCCCGTGGCGCTCAGACCGGCTCCACTTATGTTGGCTCCGGAAATGGTAACTGTGGAATTCCCTCCATTCGTCAGTGTAACTTGTTGCGTTACGCTTCCGTTGACGTTCACATTTCCGAACGCTAAGCTCGCAGGATTAGCCGTCAACGTCCGCGAACTCGCCACGCTAGTTCCGGAAAGCACGATCGTAATCTGGCTATCTGATGCCGTGGATGTGAGCACTACTGCCCCGTTCGAACTCCCCGCTGACGTCGGCAGGTATCCAACAGTTAGCTGCGTCGTGCCCCCAGCGGCTATCGGCGTGTTTGCCGCTAGCCCTGACGCGGAAAACCCATTTCCCGTCGTCGCTACATTCGTGATCGTCAGGCTGCTTCCTCCAGTGTTCGTCAATTGAATCGCCTGCGTGTTTTGCGTTCCAACCGCCACATTCTGAAACTGCGCGGTCAACGGAGTTGCGCTCAAGTACCCGGACGGAGCGCTGCTCACCCCTGCCCCGGTCATGGTGATCGACACCGTGCCGTTAGCTCCGCTGGTATAGAACTGCACGCTGCCCGACGAATTGCCCGTGGCTGTCGGTGCAAACAGCACGGCCAGTGGAACCGACACTCCCGCCCCGACGGTCATGGGATAAACGATGCCGCTCGTGTGAAATCCCGCGCCGGATATAGAATGCGAGGTTAGCGTCAGGGCGGCTCCTCCTGTATTGGCCAACGTGATGTTGATCGTCTCCGTTTGCCCGACCACCACGTTTCCAAAACTCAGCGCTGTCGACGAAATCACCAAGTTTCCTGTCGATGATGCGCCCGACGTGTTGCTCGGCGGCGTTGGATTGCTCGGCGCGGGAGGCGATGACGTGGTGCTCGTCACTCCATTTCCACTCATCGTGATGCTCACCGTCCCATTTGCGCCGGTCGTGTAAAACTGCACCCCCCCGTTTGCTGCACCCGTCGATGTCGGCTCGAACAGGACCGAAAGGGGAACTGCCCCTCCCGCAGCGATGTTCATCGGATATAGAATCCCACTCGTGTGAAAGCCGGCGCCGTATATGCCATGCCCGGAAAGAGTAAGGGTGCTATTCCCGGTGTTGGTTAGCGTGATTTGGATCACTTGCGTCTGCCCCACGGTGACGTTTCCGAAATTCAGCGCGCCCGACGACACCGTCAAATTTCCGGATGCTTCCGCCACCGGGGTTGCGGCAGACCACAAAAACGTTATTGTTAGTGCTAAAGCAATCCAAATTGCGCGCCGCGCGCTCCCATGGAGCCCGTGCTGCCTGATCCAGCCTCTGAAATAGGGCGCCTTGTCTCGCATCAGGCCCACAGTGTGGGACACGTTCTGGTACCTAGCTACTGAACTGAAGGGGTGTTGTTGGCCGGGACACAGTGCAAGTCATGTCCACGTACCTTTGCTGGTCCTTGGTACAGGATACTTCGCAGTTATCGCGACTTACTTAGTTTACTATACAGTAATTAAAGGACGGGCCTGTTCGCCATATTTTGCCCCTGTGAGACGCCCTACCGCGGAACCTCCTTCCCTAGGGTTCTGCGGCCCCTCGAGTTCAAACCATCGGGCCGGCGGGCCGACGGTCTTGCCTGACGAACCCAACACACGGTAAAACCCCAAGGGGTATCTCAGAGGTGTTGATACAGATTATGTTTACTTCACCCTAAGGCCCTGAGCTTTCTCCTATGGCCGCTTTTGAAGTGACCATTGAGGGGAGACGATATGCTTACTACCTGGAGGTCAATACGGACATCTTATATAGCATGATCGCGCACAGGTTATTGGCCATTGTTTTCGTTGGTGTCTTTGCCTTGAATGCCCAAAAGCCTCCAGGCACCCACACCATTACGGTTACCTTTGACTACAATTTCCGGGCCACGCCTGCCTGCTCACCCACAGTGACGCAGCGATGTGTGAAACAGTTCATTATCTATGACATTTCTGCGGGGATACCAAAGCGTGCGAAGATTGGTGCGATTCCCGTTCCTCCGGGCGCAACGGGTTTTGTCAAAGGGATTTCAGGAACGACCGAGCCGCTTTTATTTGACCCCGGCAAACACAGGTTGGCGGTCTCGGCACTGATGGCCGACGGGACCGAGTCAGATTTGAGGTTGTGCACCATAGTGGTCCAAATTCCTTCGCCCCAAGCCTCCGACGAAGGCTCCCCCGCGCATCTTAGCAATCTGCCTTGATCGGCCTGGCAGTTTTGCTTACTGCTCCAGCCTCGTGTATGGTACCTGTTGCTATAATCATCGAGGTCATGTCCGTTGTGTTTTTAATGGAGGCACCGCTTCTATGAAAGGTGTTGTGCTTGCCGGGGGAACCGGCAGCCGTCTTAGCCCGCTCACGCGCGTCACTAATAAACATCTCCTCCCCATTCACAACAGGCCGATGGTGTATTACCCCATCCAGACTTTGGTCAACGCAGGCATCGAAGAGATTCTCTTGGTGACCGGCGGCAACAATGCCGGAGATTTCCTCCGCTTGCTCGGCAATGGTCGGGATTTTGGATTGCGTCATCTTAACTATACCTACCAGGAAGGCAACGGCGGCATTGCCGAGGCCCTCGGTCTGGCCGAGTTTTTTGCTGCGGGACAGCCGATTTGCGTCATCCTCGGCGACAACATTATCGAGAACAACATTCGCCGGGCCGTGGAGAACTTTCGAAAGGAAAAGAATGGTGCCAAGATCCTCCTGAAAGAGGTCGAAGACGCTCAGCGCTTTGGCGTTGCCGAGGTCCGCAATGGTCGC
>Ga0187782_10000685_pt1 | contig 23682 bp, 20 predicted proteins | sample 0715_SJ02_MP15_2_FD_132454 | JGI IMG/M metagenome (GOLD analysis project Ga0187782, IMG submission 132454) | Tropical peat soil microbial communities from peatlands in Department of Meta, Colombia - 0715_SJ02_MP15_20_MG | ecosystem: Environmental > Terrestrial > Soil > Wetlands > Peat | place... | reverse complement strand
TTTCCAATTACATGCCCATCCGGAAACAATACCGGCGCGACACTTTCTCCGATCACGACGACCTTTTCCCTGTGAAGATCGTCTCCATCGCTGATGAACCGTCCTTCTTTTATTGCCGCGTTTGCGTACATCAGCCCAAAGCCCGCTTGCACTCCACGGTAGTCAATGGACGAGACTTCCCCCGCACTGGAGCGAATAGCATGGTTCGTGTCCCATCGTGGTTCGACCCACGCGCTTGCGATTTTCACAGCAGGGCAGTTCTCCTGAATCGCTGCCGCATCTTCCATCCTGAGTGGCTTACGCAGTCTCTCGTCGAGCGGAGGCGGTCCGTTGCGGCTCTGATCCCATTTGCTCACGAAGGCGGTATCCGCTCCCACCTGGTTGATCTGTTCTTCCACTTTACGGTCGAAACCGGTGATCAGCGCGGAAACCAGCATAATCACGCTGACTCCCAACACCACACCAAATACCGTCAGCGCGCTGCGCATCTTGTGCGTGCGCAGCGTGTCCATGGCCTGCTTCAGATTTTCGCCGTATGCCTGTGCCATGCCGTTTGCTATCCGTCGGCTCGAAGCGCCTCGATCGGATCGAGTTTCGCTGCCCTCATGGCCGGAAAGATCCCAAAAAAAAGTCCCACGCCCGTGGCCAGCAGCAGCGACAGAATCACTGCACTGATGGGCATGTCCATGGGGAAGGAAAACACGTTCTTCACAAAGATGACAATCGCGGTTGCAACCAGAATTCCGATCCATCCACCCGTCGCCGCCAGGAGAGCCGACTCGGTGACGAATTGCAGCAGGATGTGCTGTTTTCTAGCTCCGAGGGAGCGGCGTAAACCAATCTCTCGCGTCCTTTCCGTTACGCTGGCCAGCATGATGTTCATGATGACGATTCCGCCGACCACCAGAAACACACTGACGAGCGCCATGGTCACAAACGCCAGGTTTCCGGTGAGCTGATACCAAACCGCCATGATGGAATCGGAACCCAGAATTCCAAAGTTGTCTGGATCGTCGTACGGAATATGCCGCCAGGCCCTAAAAAGCATGCGGGCTTCTTCTTCGGCAGATTGCATCGACTCCGCGTTCGGCACCTGCACGAACACGGCCAGCGTGTCATCGGGCTTGTGCCAACCCTTACGGTATGTTTCTAGCGGCACCAGCATGTAATTGTCTTTCGACCGGCCGAGCGCGCTGCCGATTCTGCCTCCGACTCCGATCACCTGATAGGTATGCGTTTCCGCGCGAACTGTTTTTCCGATGGGATCCACGTTCGGAAAGAACTTCTCTACCAGATCAGCCCCGATAAAAGCGACTTCCGACCGGTGTTCTTCATCGGCCGGGGTGATGAATCGTCCCTGCGCGATGGTCAGGTTCTCGATCTCCGCATAGTTGGCGGTGACTCCAATCACTTGCGTGTTTTGCATGACCGTATCGCCGCTGCGGGTCTGTGAATCCTGCCGGTCGTATCCTGCCACTTGCTTTGCCAACTGGCTGGTGTCCCGGAACCGTTCGAACTCTTCCATGGTGATGAGCGGCCTCTTCTGCGCGCGCCTGTACTCGTCCAAGCTGGTCATGATTCCGAACCGGTCGATCACAAACACGTTGGCGCCGAGGTCCGCCACTTTGTCCGCAATATACTTGTTCAAGCCCGCAATTACGCTCATGACGGAGACCAGGGTGGCCACCGCCAGAATTACGCCCAGCAGCGTCAGGAAGCTCCTGAGTTTGTGGGCCCGCAGAGAGTCCAGGGCCAGTTTCAGTGTCTCGACAAACGTAATCCAGCCGCGGCGAAATCGGTGGCTCGTCGCTGCGGACGGCGATACCTCACGCCCGAAAGCAGGCGCACCCGTGATGTTGTCAATTGGGGTTGCTCCCAAGCCTGTTTCACCCCAGGGCAAGTGCGTAGTTGAGACAATACACCCATTTTCTAACTTGGCAAGATAACTTCAGGACAGTTTTGCTTTCCATTCGCAGCGTGTGTACTCTCAAGAACGCCGCAGGCAGGGTGCCTCAGGCCCGCAAGCCTCGTTCCTCGTGGAACGAAGCGGAGCAGACTGCGGCCGACCACTTACATGCCTTTTCTTTCTATAATTTACAACATTCTACGGAGGATATGGGCATCCCCTTCGCGTCGGCTTCCCGGGTTCCTCAGTGCGCTCGTTCTCTCGGCCTGTTTCGTTTCCCTGGCTCCCTCGCAAGACTCCACAGGTTCCGGTTCGAACGAACTGTTTGCGCGCGTCATCGCCAATCAGAAGAAAAGCGAGGTCCTTCTCGATCAATACGAGCGCCTCCAGCGCATCGAAAAGCGCCGGACCGGCAGCGACCCCGATCCTGCGGAAACGAGGGTCTTGCGCCTCTTTCCCGTTGGCACGGGTGTCGACAAACTGCTGGTCTCGACGAACGGTAAGACCACGGCCGCCGACACACAGCGCGTCGATCTCGAAAATCTCGAAAAGTATCTGCTCTGGGTCCTCGAGGAGGGCCCTGCACAAAAAGAGGCTTTTGCAAAGGCGGAACGCAAACGCAAAGAACGCTTTGACCTGATGGATGCCACTCATCAAGCCTTCCTGTTCAATTTCGACGGCAAAGAACTGCGCAAAAACCGAACGCTTCTCCGCTACAGCATCGCGCCCAACCCGAAGTATCGGCCCACCTCGCACAACACCGTTCTCTTTACCAAGGTGCGCGGCACGATTTGGATTGATGAGCAATCCTCGGAACTTGCCAAAGTAGAGGGCACTGTTGCCGAGGACTTTTCCATCGCCCTTTTCCTCGCCAAGGTCTATAAAGGCAGCCACTTCATGCAGGAGCGCTATGAAATTGCTCCTGGCGTGTGGCAGCCCACGTTCGAACAATATGACTTCGACGGCAGGAAGTACCTTTTGCCATACGCGATTCACGAGCGCACGTTCTACTCCGATTACAAGCAGGATGGACCACCCCGGGAGGCGCTCGAACTGGTGCGTGTCGAATTGAGCAAACTCCCAGCGGCACAAGGTAAGCACTGAAGGCCAATCCGCTACAATTAAGGTACCGGTACCACACCCAGCCGTCTGGAGGCTTTATGACCCGTCGGCCCCTTGCGGTTCTCTTGGTGGTCGGATGGCTCGCTCTTTCTGTATGCGTACGGCCCCAAGACAAGCCGCAGGAGAACCCATCCACACCGAACCCCGCGTCGCCGGCAGCGTCCTCCACAGGTCCTGCTTCGGACACATCGAAAAAGGTCTGGACCAACGACAACCTTGCCGGAGCCAAGGGCACGGTTTCCGTTGTCGGCGACAAGCGCAACCAGGCTTATCACATGGCCTCAGGTCATCCTGCGGATCCGGCCACCGCCGCGCGCATCAAGAAGAGTCTCGAGAAGCTCCAATCGCAGCTCGATGAGGTAAACAACAAACTGAAATCGTATAAGCAGTTTCAGGATGGCGAACCTGTCTCGACGGGCGCCCGCGATGTCAGCAAGGGTTACAGCCGCACGCCCGTCGACCAGCAGATGGCGCAACTTCTCGACAAGAAGAAACAGCTCGAAGCGGAAATTGGCGACCTGGTCGACGAGGCCCGCGCGAAGGGCGTCGACCCTGGCCAATTGCGGTAGCAGCAACTCCATCGAGAAAGCGAGATCGAACCTGCAAGCAGCCTGACCCGGCGCGTTCTCGACACCAATTTCCACTTCCGTTTTTTCCCAACGAGAGTACAATCCGCCCATCAGGCTGTGGTGGCCTCTCGGTGTCTGGTGGAGGTGGTCGATGGGTCGGATCGACTTCTTCCTGGGTGTGTTTCTTCTGTCTCTGTTTCTTCCTGCTGGCGCCCCAGGATCTTCGCTTTCTGCGGTTTCCGCTGGATCTACGAGAGCTTTAGCCGGTACAGTCTTTACCGAAGGAAACAACGCGCGCGTCCCTCACGCCCATGTTGTACTCTGTGATGATGGCGGCTCTCCCCTCGAGGAAATCTACGCCTCCGATTCGGGTCAGTTCTCTTTTGAGGGGCTTCGCACGGGACACTACATCCTGCGCGTGGAAGCGAACGAGTTTCAGCCCGCGGAGTTGCACGTCGATCTGAGCTTTTCTTCCGAGCGCGGGTTAGCCGTTTCGCTCAAGCCCGTTCCCCCTCCTTCCTCTTCTTTACCTGCCACCCAGACGGTCTCCGCCCACGAATTGGCCATGCCTCAGTCCGCGCGGGATCTGCTCGCTTCGGGCAAGAAAAAGCTCTACGCGGAAAAAAATCCGCAAGGCGCCCTGCGCGATTTTCAGTCCGCCACGCAGCAAGCTCCCACGTTTTATGAGGCCTACTATCAGTCCGGAATAGCGCAGCTCGCGCTACAGAATTCGGGTGAAGCCGAAAAACAGTTTCGCAACTCGGTGGAACTGAGCCAGAAGAAATATGCCGACGCGGATATTGCCCTCGGCACGCTTTTGCTTCACCACAGCAACTTCGGGGAGGGCGAAGCGCTGCTGCGCCAAGGCTTGGCGTCGAATCCGCAGTCCTGGCCCGGTCAGGTGGAATTGGGCGAACTGGAACTCTCGCGTGACCATCTGCAAACCGCTCTGGCCGCAGCGCAAACGGCTGCAAAGCTAGCCCCGCAGGAGCCCATTGTCTACCGTCTGTTGGCGGTAATTCACCTTCGCGAAAAGAACTACCCTGAGCTGATCTCCGCACTCAGTTCGTATATTGAATTGGATCCGAACAGCCCCGCGGGAGTCCGCGCGAAGGAGTTGCGCGCGCAAGCACAACAGCAACTGGCCCATTCCCCAACCGGACAGACCGTGGCGGTCAAGTAGCAATTGCCGAGGAACGGCAGGTGGGCGCGTAGACCTCAGCGCACGATGTGGGGATCATTTTCGTCCGTTGCGTCGTACACATACTGCACGTTCACCGGGTGACTGCCCTTGCTGTCGGTCACGTGCACGGTTTCAATCAGCTGCTTTCCGTCGGAAGAAAGCTCATACGTCCGGCTGACCTTGCCATTATGCGATCCCTTCTCATCCGTCACCAATTTCTTGTCGTCCCAGCGGGCAGACACCTGCTTGTAATCCGGCGTCTTCTCCTTTTCAAGCTTGCGCCCGTCCGTGAAGAAGGAAGTGCGATGATCGCGATCGTCCTTGAGCATCACTTCCGGGTCATTATCGAATTTCTGCGAGAGGTTGATTTCGCGCGGGGGATTCACAAAATCTCCCATGCTGTCTGAAATATCGCCCTGGGGTCGCGGGCCTCCGTAACCTCCTCCCCCGCCAGGCCAGGGACCACTGATTCGTGGACCGCCATAGCCGCCTCCGCCGCTGCCCCGATTCGAATTGTCGCCCTCGCGGGATTGACTCAGTCTGGCCCGGCCATCATCGCTCTCATCTTTATTGAATTTCCACGAGCCCAAGATGCTCGTGCGAGGTTTCACTTCCGGCTTCTTTGGTGGTGGAGGTGCCACGGGCGCATTCGGGTCGGGCGGTGGGGGCGTCAATGGACCCGGAGGGGCCTGGGCGCCGAGCAGGCCGGACGCCGCCAGGCACGCTGCGGTCAGCAGCAGAATCCTGTTCACTTGTTTCATGGACTTACCATCCTCCGCTGCCTACGAATGACCTTTCCAGGCATTCCCTTGCCCTCAAAAGAAAGTTCCCAGCAAGGGCTCACCGTCTGCTGCTTATTGAGATTACTGCGCAGCCTTAAAAGGCTGCTTGCGCCCCCGATAACCGATTTTGGGCTACGCGAGCCGGCGGTCGAGGTCGCGAGCCCGTTCGAGCAGTCCCCGCGCCCCCAGCTTGAGAAATTCCTTTGCGCGCCGGCGATAGTCGAAGTCCTTTCTCGACAGGACCGCTAAGAACGGAATACCAGCCGCCTTCGCAGCCAGGGCATCATCAATATTGTCCCCAACGTACAGCGCGGTCTTCGGATCGCGCCCCGCCAGAATCAGGCGCAGTCCTTCCGGATCCGGCTTTTTTTTCGCGTCGTCCATCGTGATGATCGTGCGGAACGACCGCGCGGCCGGCCATTTGTCGAACGTCCAGGTGAATTCCTGTCGCGTTCTGCCAGTGAACAGGTTCAACTCCCGGGTCTTAGCCCAGCGCTCAATCAACTTCGGCGTAACAAGAAGCTTCTCTTTCGCTACGTTTCCCGGCTGACCGTTACTCCCCCAATAGAACGGCGAAAAGGCCAGCCGCGCTTCCTCATAAGTCGTGGGGACCCCGAGGGCCGTCGCCCAGCGCGACACCATCATCCAATCGTCGTTGTTGCCGGGCATGCGTTTCCATTCGTAAAACTCGGCCCAGGTCGGCTTCTTGCCCGTGAGCTTCTGGATGGTTTGCAGCCCCGAACGCCAGTATGTCTCCCTGACGTCGACCAGCACTCCGTCCACGTCAAAGATCAGTATCTTTGGCTCGAGCTTGCCTATTGGCTTGCTCCTCTGAACGCTCTTCTGACCTGTTTGCCCCACGCTCGAATCGTCCTTTCCTTGTCCCTTCCAGTGTACCTGCTTGGCGACCATTCCTGCTTGCTCCATCATCTAAACGCCCGCACGTCAAAGCGCTCACTCCTCAATTTCCTGGCTGAAGGTCTTGCACAGGCCTCGCGAGCTATCCGTCGGACTCCCCTCTCTGGGGGTCCGTTCCTTCGACGGCACCGGCAAGAAAAACGAAGAGGCCCACAAATTGACGGTTGAATCGGTTGGTTTCGCGCGGCTGGCGCCCTGTTTGTTCGTTTTTCAGGACCAGACTACGGCACTATGGCGTCACCTGTTGAGAAGTCGCTTGAACGCCGGCCTTCGTGAAGTGAAACTGGATGAGCCAATCGCTCGGCACGCTGCGCCCTTCCGCCTCCGGAGGAGTAAAGACCCACTGCTCGGCAGCCTTCAGCGCGTAATCGGCGAAATATTTGCTCGGTCCCGCGGAATCGAGCGAGGCTGTCGTGACACTCCCAGCCGCATCCACGTGCACTTTCACCCCCACGCGCACCGTTCCCGAAATAGTAGCCAAGGCCTTCTCCGGAACTTGGGGTATGGGTTGATCTAACACTGCACCCTTGCTCGGTGAAAAACTGGAGGTCTTTGCCGTGGCTGCTGGCTTGGTCTCTGTGCTGTGCAAGGCAGCGGGCTCGGGATTCGGGACTGCAGATTTTGGAGTTGCTGCAACCTGGGCTGGTGAATCCGCTGTGGATTTCGCCGGCGGCAGTTTCGCCGATGGTTCAGCACCGCTCGGAGTAGTGCTTGGCTGCGCCGCAGGTTCACGCATCGCACTTGCGGCTTCTGAGGAAGCCACTGTGCTTGCAGGCGGGGACACTCTGTGCCGCAGCACGAACGGAAGCAGGATCAACGCGATAACCACAAGCACGGCTGCGAACAGCGGAATCACGTAATTCGGAAGCAGTACCGTTTGTCGAGCAGGGGCGCCCTTTTCCCCTGTTGCCGGGCGCGCAGGCACCGTCCGGGCCACTGGCCCCCGAGGCAATCTCCCAAGAGGAACCGCCGGTTCTTCGGATAACGGAACATCCAATGGCGAGAGGGTGGGTGGGGCGGGCGTCGTGGTCGGCGCGGCAACAGCAACGGAAGCCGGCGAGGCAGCAACCACTTTGGCCGACGCGCTAGGAGTGGCATTCGAGCTCGCAGTCGCGGCTGCAGTTCTGGCACTTGCGGATGTGGGACTTAAGAACTCCGCAATCTGTGTACTCGTCCACCGCAATTTCGGGTCACGGCGAAGGGCATTGCGCGCAATCTCGAGGAAGGGATCGCGAACGGCAGGCGGGATGACCGGGTCGGCGCTCTCGTTAAACGGCAGAACGGCCGGCTGTTGCGTGAAAGCTTCGACCAGCGTCACTCCGAGTGACCAAATGTCCGCGGCCGGCATGAAGGGAGAGGATGGTAACTCGGGCGCGTCATACACGCTGCGCTCCCGCCGCATTTCGGGGACTTCCCCTATGGGAAAGATCGTGTCGCTCGAGAGTTTCAGCAGTTCGCCCATCGCCAGCACATTGGAGGGCTTGATGTGTCCATGTACCAGGCCTTTCCCGTGCAGGTAGAGGAGCACATCTGTCACGGACTTGAGCATCTCGCTCGCTTCCTGGGCCATCAATGCACGGTGCGGAAGCACTTGTGCCAGATTCTCTTCCGCATACTCCATCGCCACATAGAGAAGATCGAGCTCTTCCATCCTGCACTGCCCCGTGCCAAGGATGCGGATTAAATTCGGATGGCTCAACTGCGCGGCGGCGGTCCAGGCGGCGAGCTGCTGTTCCTTATGGGGCACGTCGGCTGACAGGAATTTGATGGCCGCCCGCCGCAGCTCCGGGGCATGGAACTCGGCAAGAAACACGACGCTATGATCGGTGCTGCCGAGATACTGCAACAGCTGATATTTGTGGTCCACAACCTGGCCTTCCCATTTTTTCCACATCTCGCTCATGCTACACCTCTGCGTGTAATGTACGCTTCTACGCGGAGATAACCGACCGTTCGGCTGGGCGCGGCCAGCCGCTGCACTGCCGGGCGTCTGGAGAAGGATCGAATCGGACGGAACTTCACAGGCGCCAGGGGCCGGGCGCTCGTCGTCCTCATTCTGCCACGAATCGCCGGAAAGAAGTTCATTTTGATGTTAATCCTTTAGGATCCGCAGGTACCACTCCCAATGGCCACTACCTCGCCTGAAGGCAACCCTTCCGTTCGACGGCGGAGTCTGACTATGCGTTGGCAAGCCATTCTCCCCGCCTTGGGGAAAACCAAAAAGTCCATTTCGATTCGACACGTTCCAAAGGAGGATACTGTGTTTCCCATAAAGATCTTCCACGCCGCGGCTCTTGGCCTGGCCGCACTGGTTCTAGCACCCGCCGTGCAAGCACAGGCCCCGGCGGTCAGCGGCACAAAGGTTGGCGTCATCAACCTGCAGCAGGCGGTCATCGCTACCGAGGAAGGAAAGCAGGCAGGCGCTGACCTTCAAGCGCAATTCGCTCCTCGCCAGCAAGAGCTGACCTCGCTGAACAGTGAGATTAGTGAACTGCAGCAGCGCCTCAACGGGACACCGACTCTCAGTGAAGAAGAGCAGGCACGCCTGAACGCTCAGGGCACCCGCCTCGAGCAACGCCTCGAACGCAAGAACACGGAATTTCAGGAAGACTTCACCGCGGCCCAGGCAGACGCGGTGAACAGTATCGGGCGGAAGATGCTGGATGTGGTGAGGCGTTTTGCGCAAGACGGGAACTTCGCGCTGATCTTGGATTCCTCCACGCAAAACACCCCCGTGCTGGCCTCGTCCAAGAATATCGACATTACCCAGAATATTGTCCGGCTTTACGATCAGGCCTATCCGGCCAAGGGCGGCCGAACAGCTCCGGCTACAAAATCGACGCCTTCCTCGAAGCCGTCCACGCCGCCGGCAACAAGGCCGCAATAGCACGCGCCGGCTCTGGCAAGTTTCAGACGATTCACTTGCATTTAGCAAGTTACTTGGGCAGACGATGCCCCGAGGACCGGTTGGTGACTGAATTCCTGATTCCTACGCTCTGATTTCTCTCTCGCCTATCTCGCTCCGCCGGCAAATCTCTTTCCCCCGGCTGGCGGCATGCCCTTGCCCCTTGCTACACTTCTGTCGTCACGCGTAGGTGCGCTCCGAAGGAAGCTCGCATGCCCTCATTTGCCGGTGTCGACTTCATCGATTTTGATTCCCAGCTGAATGACGAGGAAAAACTGGTCCGCCAGACGGCCCGCGAATTCGTAGACCACGAAATTCTGCCCATCATCGAAAAGCACAGCCGCGAAGGCACTTTTCCCATGCATCTGGTGCCACTGCTCGGCGAGCTGGGTTTCTTCGGTGCGAACCTCGAAGGCTACGGCTGCGCGGGGATGTCCAACACGGCTTACGGACTGATGATGCAGGAACTCGAACGCGGCGATTCCGGATTGCGGAGCTTCGTTTCCGTGCAGGGCGGTCTCGTGATGTATCCCATCTACTCATTTGGCAGTGACGCGCAGAAAGAGAAATGGCTGCCGCGTTTGCGCGCCGGCCAGGCAATCGGCTGCTTTGGGTTGACCGAACCGCAATTCGGCTCGAATCCCGGTGGGATGCTGACGCGCGCCGTGAAAAACGGAAACAGTTACGTGCTGAACGGCGAAAAGATGTGGATCACGAACGGCACGCTGGCAGACGTAGCTGTCGTTTGGGCCAAGTGCGAAGATGAGAAAGTCCGCGGCTTTCTGGCGGAAAAAGGGGCTCCCGGTTTCAAGGCCTGGGATGTTCACGGAAAATGGTCGTTGCGCGCTTCCGTGACTTCCGGACTGGCGTTCACGGATTGCCAGATTCCCGCGGAGAATCTTCTCCCCGGCGTCACCGGTTTGCGCGGACCTCTGAGTTGCCTGAACCAGGCGCGTTATGGCATCGGCTGGGGAGCGATCGGCGCGGCCATGGCTTGCTACGACACAGCGCTGCAATACGCGAAGACGCGCAAGCAATTCGCGAACAAGCCCATTGCTTCGCATCAACTTGTTCAGGAAAAACTGGCGTGGATGATCACTGAAATCGTGAAGGCACAATTGCTGGCTCTGCACGTTGGTCGACTAAAGGACAGGGGCAGGGCCGACCCCAGCCACATCTCCATGCTGAAAATGAATAATGTCGCCGTGGCGCTCGAAAGTGCGCGGAAATCGCGTGATATTCTCGGGGCCAACGGTATCGTGGACGACTGCTGCATCATGCGCCACATGAACAACCTCGAGAGCGTCTATACCTACGAAGGTACCAACGACATCCACAAGCTCATCATCGGGGAGAAAATCACGGGAATTTCCGCCTTCGTGTGAGGAATATGAAGATCCGCTCCGTCTTCCTTTTTTTGCTCAGCGTTATTTCCCTTTCGGCTTCTTCCGCTGTTTCCGGCGCCGCGCAGACGAAAATGCCTGAGCCTCCCAAAGTCAAAATCCGCTGCATCACGGCGTTTGTCCGCCTGGACCGCACGAGCTATCAGCTTCAAATTGCGGAAACCGTCAAATTCCTGAAAGTGGCGCAAACCACCTTCGAGTCGCGCGGATTCACCGTGCAGGGCCTCCGTATCGCCACGCAGCCGTTCTCCGAATATACGCAGGGCCTTGCGCACGACGTGGCCCTGCAATTCTTCAAAGACCTTGACGGCCTGGCACAGATGCAAAACGTGGTGATCTCCATCGGCCCTGCTTATCTTTCCGGAAGCGACGGAGATGCGCAGGCCGCGTTACTCGGTGACGTACTGAAGAACTCCAAATCCCTGTTCGGCTCGGTCTACGTCACAAACGATAGCGGCGTGAACTGGCCGGCCGTACGTGCCGCTGCCGGGGTAATGAAAAAGCTTTCCGATGGCACGCTCGAGAGCGAAGGCAACTTTCGTTTTGCGGCAATCGCCAATGTTCCCCAAGCGACGCCCTTTTTCCCCTCTGCGTATCTGACCGGCCTGGGACACCAATTTGCCGTCGGCCTCGAATCGGCCAACGAGGTTGCGGCGGCCGTGCATGATGCGCCGGACTTGCCGGCCGCCAAGCGCCGCTTGACCGACCTGTTTTTCGAGCAGGCTTCCAACGTTGAAACGCTCGCTCTGCGTGTGGATAGTGAGCGCGGCTGGACGTATCTCGGGCTTGATCTTTCACCAGCGCCGTCAAAAGACGCTTCGATCGTCACGGCGATCGAGTATATATCCCATCAACCGTTGGGCTCGAACGGAACCCTCTCGGCCGTGGCCGTGATCACCTCGGCCATAAACGAGATCGGTTTGCGCAAGACCGGCTTTTCTGGTGTGATGCTGCCCATTCTGGAAGATTCCGTGTTGGTGGAGCGCTGGAACGCTGGCTTGGTTTCGATCGATTCGCTGTTGAGCTACTCCGCGGTGTGCGGCACGGGGCTTGACATGGTGCCGCTACCGGGAACGACCACCGTGGAGCAATTGAGTCGCATTATTGGCGATGTCGCGACACTCTCCATGAAGTGGAACAAGCCGTTGACCGCGCGATTGCTGCCCGTTGCCGGCAAGGCCGCAGGACAACAGACGGAATTTTCCGATCCGCGAATGCTGAACGCCACGATCCAGCCTATCAGTGGCCCCGAGCCACACTAATCTCGCCAGCACCAGGGGCCCGCCCGTCACGCAATCCATCCCTCCACGGCCGCCCTCGCGTAGGCTAGGTAGGCTAGGGCGCGTCATTGCCGTGCCCTTGTCTCTGTGCTAGCATCGGCCCGTTAAGAAGAGCGGACCAGGGACTGTTTGTTTCTCCTTCGCCCCGCACCGCGGGACCCAGGGTAGGGCCGCGCTCTCCTTCATAAAACCTACAACTTCGCCAGGCGCAGGCCCGCGCCTGCTTTTTTGTCGGCGGACCGTCGCCCGGTGAGCTTGTAAACCACCCCCACGCGGAGGTCTGTCATGAAAATCTATCCCACGAAGGACATCAGAAACGTTGGCATTGTAGGTCACGGCGGCACCGGCAAGACGCAACTGGTGTCGTCGTTGCTCTTCACCGCCGGGGCGACCCAGCGCTTTGGCAAAGTTGCGGAGGGAACCACCGTCACGGACTGGGACGAAGAAGAGATTGCCCGAAAGATATCCATCCAAACCGGTCTTGCCAATGCCGAGTGGCCGTGCACGCTCTGCTCCGGCAACCAGGTGAAGATCAATTTCATCGACCTTCCCGGCTATTCCACCTTCATTACGGAAACCAAGGCCTCGCTCGTTGCCGCCGATGCCGCCCTGATCACCGTCGACGCCCACGTCGGTGCCCAGGTGACCACAGAAAAAGTCTGGGACTATTGCGCGGAGTACGATATTCCCCGCGCCTTTGTCCTCACCTGGATGGACCGCGAGCTTTCCAGCTTCGAACGTTCCATGGAATCACTCCATGAGCTTTTTGGCCGGCACGTGGTCGCCTTGCAGATGCCCATCGGAAGCGAAAAAGGCTTCCGCGGCGTAATCGATCTCGTCTCCATGAAGGCACATCTCTACACGCCCGATGGCGATGGCAAGGCTACGATCGAAAATATTCCCGACGCGCTGAAGGATGAAGCTGAAGAGAAGCACGAACAGCTCGTCGAAATGATCGCTGAAGGCGACGATGAAATGATGGAGGAGTTTTTCCGCGAGGGGACCATTCCCATTGAGGATCTGATTCCCGCGGTACGCAGGGCCATCGTGGCGGAAAAGATTGTTCCGGTATTGATGATCTCCTCCACGCGAAATGTCGGTAACGCCAGCCTGCTGACGTTCCTTGCCGACGTCTTCCCGCATCCGGACGAGCACGCGCAGGTGGGCTACAAGGAGCCCGGTAACAAAGGTGATCGCACTGACCGAAAGTACGACGACTCCCAGCCGCTTTCGCTCTTCGTCTTTAAAACGCTTGCCGACCCGTTCGCCGGACGCATCAACTATTTCAAGGTGAAGAGCGGCGTGTTGAAGAACGACGCAACGATCCAGAATTTCAACCGCACCGCCGCGGAGCGCTTTCAGCACACCATGGTCGTACAGGGCAAGCAGCTGACGGAAATTCAGGAGCTGCATGCGGGAGACATAGGCGCCATTGCCAAGCTGAAGGAGACCGTAACCGGCGATACTCTCGGCGACAAAAGCGCGCCCATCTTCTACGCGCCTGCGAATCTGCCTGAGCCTTCCATCACGTTCGCCGTCGAACCGAAGTCGCGTGCCGATGAGGACAAGATCGGCGTCGCGATTCACAAGATCATGGAAGAGGATCCCGCGCTGCGTTTTTCCCGTGACCCGCAGACAAAGGAATTCCTCCTGGCCGGCAATGGCCAGCAGCACGTCGAGGTTGTTGTCGCCAAGCTTCAAAAGCGCTACAACGTCAACCTCACCCTGAAGCCGCCCAAGGTTCCTTACCGCGAAACCATCCGTGGCAAGGCCGACGCCGAAGGCAAGCACAAGAAACAGTCTGGCGGGCACGGGCAGTTCGGCGTGTGCCGGGTGAAGTTTGAACCGCTCGAACGGGGCAAGGGCATCGACTTCGTCGACGACATTTTCGGCGGATCGATTCCGAAGAACTGGATTCCGTCGGTCGAAAAGGGAATTCGCGATGCCGCGGCCCGCGGCCATCTGGCCGGTTTCCCGATGACCGATTTTCGCGCCATTCTCTACGATGGCAAGTATCACGACGTCGACTCTTCGGATATTGCGTTCAAGATAGCCGGTTCGCTCGCCTTCAAGGAAGCGATGAAGCAAGCGCGCCCCGCACTGCTTGAACCCATCATGCACGTGGAGGTTTTCGCGCCGGATCAGTTCTCCGGCGACCTGATGGGCGATTTGAGCTCGCGGCGCGGCCGCATTGAAGGCAGTGAAACGCGCGGGCACAGCGTCATCGTGAAAGCCTTCGTGCCACTGGCCGAAATGCTTTCCTACGCCACGGACCTGACGTCCATGACCCAGGGCCGCGCCAGCTATTCCATGGAATATTCCCACTACGACTACGTGCCGAATGAGCTGGCCGACAAAGTCATTGCCACGCACAAGGCCGCTCACGGCGAAGCGCTGGTCGAAGAAGAAGCTTAACTTTGAAGTTGCTTCAGAGGGCCCCGCACAGCTTCGCGGCGTGCGGGGCTTGTTTTTCAAGGCCCGACCTTTTCGACTCTCGAAGAGTCGCTTCGGCGGTCACCAGGATTCAGAAACGCGAGGGAGTTCCCGAATGCTCAGCCCCTTGCTACGGATTCGGTGTAAAATCGGCGCGGCAGTCTTCTACGCTTTCCTCTCACGATCTGTTTCGCTCGAAGAAGGAGTTGCCACCCGCTATGACACAAAGGCTTGGCATTTTTGCGTTTGCGCTCATTCTCCCTTGTGCTGCCGCCGCACAGGAACTCCCGACGGCGAAGCCGGAGTCGGTCGGGCTGTCCTCGGAGCGGCTGGAGCGCATCAGCAAAACAGTCCAGAAGGACATCGATGACAGCAAGCGTATTGCCGGCGCGGTTACCATGGTTGTCCGTCACGGGCAGGTGGTCTGGCTCAAGGCACAGGGCATGCAGGACCGCGAGGCCGGAAAGGCCATGCGGCCGGACACGATCTTCCGCATCTGCTCCATGTCCAAGCCCATCACGTCCGTTGCGGTGATGATGCTGTATGAAGAGGGGTACTTCCTGCTCGAAGATCCCGTTTCGAGATATCTTCCTGAATTCAAGAACCCCAGGGTGCTGGTCAAGCCCGCGAATGGCGGCGACTCTTACACCGTTCCCGCTGCCCATGAAATCACCATCCGCGATCTGCTCCGCCACAGTTCCGGGCTTACCTATAACTGGAATCCCGATCTGGGGCCCCTGTATGAGAAGGCAGATGTCGGGAGCGGGTTGCTGCCATACGACGGCACCATTGGTGACAGCGTCAGCCGGCTTGCCAAGCTGCCCTTGCTCTTCAGTCCGGGCGAACGCTGGGAATACGGCCTCAGCGTGGATGTGCTCGGGCGCCTAATCGAAGTCGTTTCCGGCATGCCTCTCGATCAGTTTCTTCGGACGCGCATCTTCGATCCGCTCGGTATGAAGGACACCTATTTCTTCCCTCCCGAGAACAAGCTGGACCGCCTGGCCGCAGCGTACACATACTATCCGGACAAGGGCCTGCAGCGATTTCCCGAAACTCCGATTACCGAAGGCAGCTTCACCTATTCCGCGGACTATCCCTATCGCGGCCCGAAGAAGCTGTTTTCGGGCGGCGCGGGCCTGAATTCAACCGCCGCGGACTACGCACGATTCTGCGAGATGTTGCTCGAGGGCGGAAAGCTCGGCAACGTGCGTCTTTTGAGCCGCAAGTCCGTGGAACTGATGACCCACGACCAATTGGGCAAGATCGGAACCGATCAGTCGTTCGGGCTCGGCTTTGCCATTGAAGGTGATCGCGGACCGCTGGCGGAGCTCGGTACACCTGGCTCGTACGATTGGGGCGGCTTCTTCTATACGGCGTTTTCCGTCGACCCCAAGGAACAGATGATCGTGATCTTCATGGGTCAGCTACATCCTACGGGCGATCTGGAGTTGGATCGTCAGGTGCACGAACTGGCGTACCAGGCGATAGTGGATTAGAAACGAAGGTTATCGGAAGACACAGAAACCAGGTGTTTGCTGTGTCAGGACAAGACGCGGACCACCAGAAAGGCAGATCCGGGGCGGCAGAATCTAGTGCTCGTGGCCTTCGCCAAAGGTGTAGATCAGACTGGCTGACGGCCGGATATTGCACTGGCTCTCGAGAGCCACATTCGAATTGAAGAAGGAAGTGCGTATGTAGTCCGCGGCAATGCGCAGGGATAGCGAGCGCGACAGCCGGTATTGAACGCCGGCCCCCGCTCCCCAAGCGAACCGGTTTGCGTAACCCAGAACAATCTGTCCGTTGCTTTCGAAATTGACCCCAGTCTCCCTGGCGCCACCGAGAAGCACGTGCGCGAAAACGTTCAGATTCCGCTTCCGGATCGGATAAAGCACCGGGCCGCCCATATAGGTCAACAGGTCCGCACTGTGGCCGGAATTGTAGGCATTCCATGCGCGCGAGTAGCCGAGGTCCAACGCGACGCCAAAACGGCGGCTGAAGTCGGCGTCCCCCGACAAGAGAATGCCGTTCATCCCGAGTTTGCTCTGAGAGGGCACACTGGCATCAACGTAGGAATAACCCATGCCGGCCTCAAGGGACGGCGCCAAGCCCGCCACGATGGGCCCCTGCGCGTGGGCCAGCGGCGCAATCAGGATCGTCAGCAGTGCTACCAGCAGGATCGTTCTCATTGGTTCCTCAGGGAAGCCACGCTTCCTTGCCTCCGCGCCAGACACGTTCACCCCCGCGGCGGATGTCTGGTGTCTTGGTTTCAGGCCCGCTTCAGAGAGGGTTGGGAATTAAATTATAGGGAGTGGGCAATTGAGGGTTCAATGCGAGAAAGGTACAGGTCCTTTTTTTAAGCCTTGTGTTCTCTGTGCGTTGCGTAACTTGTACTCCCTGTCCCAAGGGCTGATAAGATCAAAATGCGTTAGCGGAGCCTTCAGGTCAGCTTCGGCAGGAACATGCCGGTTTGCCGGGAGTGCTCATCGAAGCCCGTCCCAAACTCCTCGCGTAGAAACCGTTCTTCTCTGCGCGCCTTGATATAAAACGACAAGAGGACGACAAGGACACCAACGAAGCCTCGGAGGTGACCCTTAAGAATGGCGGAACCGACCGCGCCGAGGAGAATGCCCGTATAGATCGGGTGGCGAATCCACCGGTACAAGCCTTTGCGGATCAATTCGTGGTTGTCTTTGAGCGTGACCGTGCCGCTCCAGTTCGATCCCAAGCTCAGGCGCGCCCAGATGCTGATCGCAATGCCGAGCGTGGTAACGGCCAGGCCGGTCCAAAGAACGGCCGGAGTACCTCGGAACAAGCGATCGTTCAACGGGCTCGCGACCCACGGTCTGCCAAACACAAGGTAGAAGCCAAAGACCAACAAGAGGCTGTACTCGGCCCGTTCCGTCCAACGCTCCCTCTTCTTGGCTTTCTTCATGCCAAACCAGAGCACGATCCAAACCAGCATGAGCAGCCCCCACAGTCGTCCTGCCCACAGCGAAGCTATCTCGGGGGTTAACGCGTTCGAGGTCATATGCTCCCTCCAGGTCCGAGAGAACTATTTGTCGCGATTCATTGCCAATCTCTTCAGGCCCGCCAGCCATTTTCGTTCTTCTTCCGCTTGTCTCTGCAAATATCCGACGGTTTCCCGTGCCCATTCATCGAGCGGCATGTTCCTGGCAATGGCGGCAAGCTTTTGTGCCCGGCCCTGAAGCCACTTGTCGCGCACTTTCATGATCTCCAGGCGCTGTTCCGGGTCGAGCACTCCGAACATGCCTGTCCTCAGGCAGAAGGCCTCGGCCGACGCGGCTTCTTTCTCGCCAAATCCGGCCAGCCGGTCGAGGAGCACGCGCTTGCCCTTGCTCGTCAGGGAGTACACTTCGCGGGTCTGCCCGCGCTTGCCCGCAGCCTTGTGGCGACCGACCCAGCCTTCCGCGACGAAGCGCTTGAGCAAGGGGTAGACGAGGTTATTGTGCACCTCGGCCTTTCCCGTGATCACGCCGCCCCATTTCTTCAGCGCGTAGCCGTGCTTCGGGCCGTCCAGAAGCGCGGCAAGCATCATTAGGTCAGTCATGACTTATGTCAGCATTGTACTATTGGAAGAGAATGTCAAAGGAAAAAAGAAGGACAGGCTGTTCGGATGAGCCAGAGTGAACTCTCGAAAGACCCGCGCCGCCAATTTGGCGGTTGTCGCTCTACCATTGGCCAGCCAATAATCTAGCCATGACAAAGCCCGCCCATTCGCCTCTCCGACCGCAGACCCGAGCCATTCATGCCGGTGAGCCTCCTCGCCATGGTGTCGGTGCGCCCGTTACTTCCGCCATCGTGCGCTCCTCGACCTTCACGCTCGCCTCGAGCGAGGAACTGAAACTTTGGGCGGAGGGTAAGAGCAAGGCGTTCATGTACACCCGTGACGGGAACCCCACGCTGCAGATGGCAGCGAAGAAGATCGCCGCCCTCGAAGGAGCAGAAGACGCGGTGGTCACGTCGTCGGGCATGGCGGCGATTTCGAGCACGCTATTGACGTTTCTGGCCAGCGGAGACGAGTTGATTGCTACGAGCCAGATTTACGGCGGCGCGTACCGCCTGATGCGCGATATTTTCCCGCGGTTCGGCATCACCGTCCGTCATGTGGAGTCCTCACTCGAAGGAATAGAATCGCTTGTTTCGGCAAAAACGAAATGCCTGTACGTGGAAACGCCTACGAATCCCACACTCTATCTTGTGGACCTGCGCAAAGTCGCCGCCTTTGCGCGCAAGCACCACCTCGTCAGCATTGTGGACAACACGTTTGCCACGCCCATGCTGCAGAATCCGATCGAATTCGGACTCGACATGGTCGTGCACAGCGTCACCAAAGGTCTCTCAGGACATTCTGACCTGCTCGGCGGCGCAGCGGCCGGCAAGGCGGAGTATGTGGATGGAGTCCGCCACATGATCTCCCGCTTCGGCGGTTGCATGGATCCGGAAGTCGCGTTCCTCCTGATGCGTGGGATGAAGACACTCGGTGTGCGCCTGGCTCGCCAGTGTGAAACCGCCATGCGCGTCGCCAAGTTCCTCGAGAGGCATCCGAAGGTCGCGCGCGTTCACTATCCCGGGCTCAAGTCCCATCCGGATCATCAGCTCGCGAAAAAGCAGATGCGCGGATTTGGTTCGTTGCTGGCGTTTGATTTGAAGGGCGGTCTGCCCGCGGCGAGAAAATTCGCTGACCAGGTGAAGCTGTTCCTATTGGCCGCCAGCCTCGGTGGGGTGGAATCGTTGGTCATCCTGCCGATTTACGGCTCGCACTTCAACATGAGCAAGGAGGAATTGCGCCGCGCCGGGGTTGAGCCCGGCACGGTTCGTGTGTCCATCGGACTGGAGGACCCCCAGGACCTGATCGAGGACCTGCAACAGGCGCTCCGGTAGGATACGGGAACCCCATCTAGCGGCTCAGTTCGCTGTAACTTCCGCCGGAACATCCCATTCTTCCTTTTCCGGCAGGATGGATTTCACGATGTCTTCCATCTCGTGCGCGCTCTTTACGTGCTCGGGATAGTTGTGCGCGGTCAGATCGAATGTCGTGCCATAACGGGCCCGGACTCCCTGCAGTTCTTCCTGCAGGCGAAGCGCAATACGTTTTGCGTTCAGCGTGTCCGTTTCGGGCAGTACAATTCCAAACAGATCATCCGACAGTCGGTAAATCGAATCCGACGGCCGCAGCTTCTTGGACATCGCCTTGGCCGTATCGCTCAGCGCAGACTTCCGATCATTCTCGGAAGCGCGCGCCCCGGACTTTACCTTGATGAGCACAAGAGACAGCATCTTCTGCATGGTCATGGCGCGGCGGAATTCCATCGTCAGGCGGTCCCAGAAATACTTCTGGTCCGGCATCGATTTCAGGATATCCGAGCTGGCCTGAACCTGCAGGGCGACGTTGCGTTCGAGTTCCGCGAGAAGTTGCTCCTTTAGCTTGTTGAAGGTGCGCTGGCGATCGAACAGATAGCCCACAAAGAGAAGGGTCAGGGCGCAAAATCCGAAGAATGCCACGCGCAGTGTCCATTTGTTGCCTTCTGGATGCACGAAGACCAGCGGATACATGAAGGAGGCCAGCCCGGCCGCCAGAACAAGCACGAACACCGCGGAAAAGATTGTCAGTTGCAGGCCCCGTCGCTCGATTCGGTCGAGCTCTTGCCGGTCAATCGTAGCCATACCCCCGCTCCATCTCCTTAAGGCCGCCGGCCCTCCGCCGGGACCATTCGATGGAGCCAGAATCCGGTCTAGCTTTGTCCTCTGCAATAGACCCGGCGTACTTTGTTATGAAAGAGATATCTCACTCTGGGAAACTCGGAATCGGCCACAGGGCTTATGGATTTGCGCTTTCTCCGCCATATTCTGTCTGGTCCATAAACTCGGCCGCCAGTCCTTTGGGGCCAACAGCCCAGCCCTTTCCGCTGATGAAGGTGACCGCGTTCAAGCCCGGGGAGTCGATGGGCGCCCAATGGACGCCGTCCCGGCTGGTTTCCGCGCCGTTCAGGCCCACGGTCACGAACCCGGCGTCGAATGTATCTACGGCCGACCGGTAGCCGGTCGGCATCACTGCGGCCAAATGCCAGGTTTCACCGGCGTCGTTCGAGTACGCAGCGGTTTTCGTACCTGCGTTCGGCTGTTCATGGTCGCCCCCGACGACGACCACGACATCTCCCGCTCTGACAATGGAGTAGATCCCTTGGGAAGTCTTCCCGCTCAGCACAGGTGTGTCACTCACTTTCCAGGACAGACCGCCGTCTGTCGAGTGAAAAACGCGGGCGCGAGGTCCCCCCGTGCCGAAGTAGAGCTCCGACTTCCCGAAGAGCAACAGGCTTGAATTGCTGGCCGCGAACGCCCCTTCCTGCGGCAATGCCGGTGGCATCTGGTCCCGTGGCAATTCCTTCCAGTGGACGCCGTCGCTCGTCGAAAGCAGGAGAAATCTCCCCTCAACGGGGTCGCTGAGGGCGAAGCAACGCTTCTCGTCGAAGCAGGCCAATGCATCGAGGAAGAACCCTTTCCGTTTGTCGCTGTACTCCGACGCCCACGTAGCTCCCCCGTCAGAAGACTTATAGATGCGGGAAGCCTCTCCCTCACCGCTGGACATTACATAGACGGTTTTGCCGTCGAAGGTCTGCACTCCGCGAAAGTCCAGCTGTTCGGTCCCCGCAATACGGACAGGCTGCCAGCCATTTCCAATGTCCGAGGTCCGCACAATGGTTCCCTTGGACCCGGTAGCCCACACAATCGTGCTGCCGCGGTGCACCACGACGGCGACCGCTCTCAGATTCGCGTCCGCACCGGTCGATTGCACCGACCACCAGGAAGTGGCCGCCACCGAAAGCAACAGCAAGGTGCCTACGAGAAAGCGCATGGCAGGTTACTCTATCAGGATTTTGGCCGACTTACTTCTTCACGGCAGGAACGTTCGTCGAAATGACGTTTCGCGCTTCGGGATGCTTCGGGCTCCAATCCTCTGGCGGAAAAGCCACCCGCCAAAAGGTGGGGCAGGCCGCCGAGAACTCCAAGCCGATCTCCGCTTTCCCGGAGCGCACCGGACCGAGGAATACGACGTGGCATTCTTGCTCTTCCTGCGTGTGCTTGTGCTGGAGCATGACCTTGCTGCCGCTCGTCAAGCGAGCCTGCAATGGGACGAGCGCCCCGTGCGCATTGATCGCCAGCGTGTACGCATCTTCTTCAAACTTGTTGCCTTGCGTATCGCTACCGCGCACCTTCACTGCTACCTGCATTAATACGCGTTGGCTCCGTCGACGAGGACTAGGATGATTCGGAGGATTCGAAGTTGTGGCCATAGGACCTCGTACGTTCCAATATACCGCTCGAGACAGGAATGTCGAGGGTCAAGGAAGTAACGCGTATGCAAAAAGGATACGCGGGATAGCGAAAACGCCAATATTGCCGCGGATTTGAGGACTCTACCGGTTTAGCTCCGAAGGCTTAGGTTACTTGCGCTGGTCCATCGGCACGTACGGCCGGGTGTCGTAACCAAGGTAAACCTGCCTTGGACGCGCGATCTTTTGCTCTGCATCGAGCAGCATCTCTTCCCATTGCGCCACCCAGCCGGACATTCTGGGTATAGCGAAGAGCACGGGGAACATGGTCATGGGAAAGCCCATGGATTGATAGATCAGCCCGGTGTAGAAGTCCACGTTGGGATACAGCTTGCGCTTAATGAAGTAATCGTCCTCGAGGGCGATGCGCTCGCACTCCAGGGCGATCTCCAACATGGGGTTTCTCCCCATTAGATCAAAGACCTCGTAGGCGATCTTCTTGATAATGCGCGCGCGGGGATCGTAATTCTTGTAGATGCGGTGACCGAAGCCCATCAGCCTCGTCTCGCCGGCTTTTACCCGCTTGATGAAGTCCGGCACTCTCTGGATTGAGCCTATCTCCATCAGCATGCGCAGCGCTTCTTCGTTTGCTCCGCCGTGCAAAGGGCCATAAAGCGCAGCCGTGGCCGCCGCTGATGCGCAGAAGGGATCGACGTGGCTGCTGCCGACGCTGCGGATCGTGTTTGCCGAACAGTTCTGTTCGTGATCGGCGTGGAGGATGAAGAGAACGTCCAGGGCTCGTTCGAGCGTGGGGTTCGGCCGGTAGCGCGTTTCGCTGGTACGGAACAGCATGTTCAGGAAGTTACCGGTGTAGCTTAGGTCATTGTCCGGATAGACGTAGGGCATTCCGAGGGTGTGGCGATACGCAAACGCGGCGAGGGTGGGCATCTTTCCGATCAAGCGGTAGGTCTGTTTCTTGCGCGAAGCTGGATCGAAAATGTGTTTGGAATCCGGATAAAAGGTGCTCAGCCCTCCGATTGTCGAAATGAGCATTCCCATCGGGTGCGCATCGTAGTGGAAGCCGTCCAGGAATTTCTTGATGCTTTCGTGAATGTACGTGTGGTGGGTGACGTGGTATTGCCATTCCTTCAGCTGCGCCTCGTTCGGCAGCTCGCCGTTCAATAGAAGGTAGGCTGTTTCAAGGTATGTCGACTTCTCGGCGAGTTCCTCGATCGGATAGCCGCGATACCGCAGGATTCCCTTGTCTCCGTCAATGTAGGTGATGCGGCTGATGCAGGAAGCCGTATTACTGAAGGCCGGGTCGTAACTCATCATCCCAAAATCGCCTTCTTCCACCTTAATCTTCCGCAGGTCGCTGGCGCGAATCGTGTCGTGCGTGATGGGGACTTCGTAAGTGCGGCCTGTGCGGTTGTCGGTGATCGTCAGAGTTTCACGGGGAGCGGAGTTCGCCTCTACCGTTTTCGTTTGCGTTGAAGGGAGTGCAGAGTCCATGCAAGATACCTCGATTTGGCCCGGCCCGGAGCGTAGCCGCGTAGGCTTACCCACTCTACACCAAAGAAACGCGAGGAGGAAATGAGCGCTGCGCGGACGTCCGGCCGGAGAGGCAGTTCCGGCGCGAGCTAACAGGCTTCGGGACAGGGAGATAGGGAACGGGTGAGACTTGCCTGTACACCTCTTGACAATAGTCGTTATAACGACTACTATATTCCCAAAGGAGACCCTCTATGATTCGTATCCACAAGAGCGAAGACCGCGGCCATGCCAACCACGGCTGGCTCGATTCTCGTTTCACCTTTTCTTTTGCCGACTATTTCGACCCCGAGCACGTGCAGTTTCGCACTCTGCGGGTCATGAACGACGACCACATC
>Ga0187782_10000684_pt1 | contig 23691 bp, 25 predicted proteins | sample 0715_SJ02_MP15_2_FD_132454 | JGI IMG/M metagenome (GOLD analysis project Ga0187782, IMG submission 132454) | Tropical peat soil microbial communities from peatlands in Department of Meta, Colombia - 0715_SJ02_MP15_20_MG | ecosystem: Environmental > Terrestrial > Soil > Wetlands > Peat | place... | reverse complement strand
CGAGGCAATATTGATGACAGTTCTTGCAAATTATTCATTTACTCATAGGATTCTTCATCATTCTTCCCATTTTCTGTGGCACGTCCTTCTTTCGGGCCATTGCGTTGGGGGTAACTACGATGGCTGCAACTCGATCAGTCCAGAGTATAAACTGGGGTTTGGGCCCCGGCCTAGTCATTCGATGTTGTGTGGACCGTTATGCCGCCTAGGTACCCTTGTCATCAGTCGATTCTTGTGACTGTCTGATCTGGTCTTTCATTGATGATGCGAAGATCGACGTAAACTCCATGGGGAAGATGTACTTCGTAGACGGCGAGGCGCCGAGCGCTTTCAGCGTATCGAGGTACTGCAGGGTCATAGTCTTTGAGTCGATCGTCCTTGCGGCCTGGAAGATCTGGTTGAGCGCGCCTGCATACCCTTCAGCTCTCAGCACGGCGGCTTGCTTGTCGCCCTCTGCCCGGAGGATGTTGGATTTCTTCTCACCCTCCGCGACCAGGATGGAAGCTTCCCTCTTGCCGTCCGCCTCGGTGACGGTGGCCCTCCTGGTCCTTTCGGCAGACATCTGTCGGACCATCGCCTCCTGAACGTCCTGCGGGGGCCTGATCTCCCTTATCTCGACGTTTGTGACCTTTATTCCCCACCTTTCAGTGACCTCGTCTAGTTTCGTCCTAAGGACCTGGTTGATCTGTTCTCTCTTCGCGAGCAGTTCGTCCAGGGGGATGTCGCCCACAACCGCCCTGAGGGTCGTGGTCGCGATGCCTATGGAAGCACCCTCGAAGTTCTGAACTTGGACGATGCTCTGGGTAGCTTCGATGACCTTGTAATAGATCAGGAAATCGATGTCTGTGGGGGCGTTGTCCTTCGTGATGCACGTCTGGTGAGGAACCTCCAAGAACCGTTCCCTGAGGTCCACCTTGTTGACCCTGTTGATGAACGGAATGATGAAGACGACTCCTGGGCCCCTGGCGCCTATCAGCCTCCCGAGCCTGAAGACCACTAATCTTTCGTATTCACGGATTATCTTGATGGTAGCGGCGATGAGTCCGATTACGATGATAGCGACCACCGCGTAGATGACGTAGTTGATTATGTCACCGGTGGTCTGTAGCGCGACGGGACCGAGGAGGCTCATTGTTCTACCTTCTCTACCGCGAGAGTCTGCCCTGTCACTCCTTTTACCCTTATCGAATCCCCCCGCAGCAGGTCCTGGGAGGAGGTTACGCTCCACTCCTCTGATGCGACCATGGCCACCCCCCTTTCCCCTGCCCTTAGGTCGGACTCCATCCTCCCCTCCCTTCCAATCAGTACAGTGGGCTCGTTCACCTTTGGTCTCTTCTTGAGCGCGTCGCGTATGGATCTGAGGTAGATGCTTCCAATCACAATTGTTATGCCCAGTGCGGCAATAAGGCCGTATGTGATGTCGGGTATTCCTTGGAATGTGCCTGTGGGCGGAGGCGTCGAGGTGGGAGATGACCCCGTGGCAGCAGGCGGAAACTGGTAGACCAACAGGAAACCTATTATGAAAATCACCACGCCCACCGTCGCACTAATCCCGTGCGCAGTCTTCACTTCTAAGAAGATGAAGGCTGCCCCTATGATCATCAGTATTACTGCCAGTGGGGATGCGCCGAAGACTCCAAACCCAAACAGAGCCGCCACTATCACGGCGACGCCTACGACGGAAAGGATTATGGTAGGGTGATAGATGTCGAAGAGTACCGCGAAAACGCCAAGCAAGAAGAGGAGGCTAGAAACGTTGGGATTGCTGAGGACGGAGATAAGCGACGACCGGATTCCTGGGGTATTGATTGGCGTATTGGCCGGCACACCCAGGTAGTCAAGTGCACCTTGCACAGTGGTCGAGTTAATCACCCCATTGATGACATTCTCTCCGAGCGCCTGGTCGTCCGGGTAGGACACGCCGTTAGTGACCATCAAACCGGTAGCGGTCGCGTTTCTGCCGTTGGACTGTGTGAGGGTCATCATGTATGAAGCGAAGGCGTTGATGTCCTTCGTCATCGTCGTGTTCTCCTCTCCCGTCGGAATTCCCGAAACTATGGGAGTGGCAGAGCCGATGGTGGTGCCCGGCTCCATGTAGATATCGTTGGAAGACTCGGCGATGTACGATCCCGCAGAGAAGGCATAGCCTCCCTGTGGAGCGATGACGGTTGAGAAGTTCCCACCCCACTCCTGGTAGCTTTCAATCGAGGAAATCATTGACTCCATGCTAGCTCCGTCGCCACCGTTTGTGACGAGAACGAAGACGATGTGGCCCGCGCAGAGTGACTCCGCGTTGCTAACCGTGCTGGCCATGAAGTCGGCAGTACCAGGATCGATGTCGGCGTTGAGGGAGGCCACGTAGTAACTGCTCTTGTTTGGACAGCCCTGGTTCTGCGCATTGGTGGCAACCATCGGTATAGCTAATGCAATTAGGACAGCGATGAGCAGGAGCCCGCTTAATCTCCTCATTCCACTGAGAGCACCGTTCCACTCTCTGATAAACAGTATCTCGGGCCGAACCAGAGTATGCAGTCGATGAAAAATCCGTTAGGATCGGGACCGCCAAGAACGGGTTTGGTTCCCGACGCCCACTTGGAAAAGAAGCAGATGTCACGCTTACATAGTGTTCACGCTTACCCGCCAACGGTCGGGATGGTTAAGCCCAAAGTCATAGTCATGGACCACCCGATGGTCATGGAACAGCTCTCCCTCATCCGCGACAAGCGAACCTCCCAGATCGCATTCAGGAAAGCGATCTACCGGCTCGGCAGGTTCATGGCTTATGAGTTCCTTAGGACGATGGAGATCCAGGAATTCACAGTTGAAACTCCGCTTGGCCCTGCAAGGGGAGGGCAAATCAAGGGGAGAGAGAGGATAGTAATCATACTTGTCCTGAGAGCAGCGATACCTTTCGTGGAAGGCATGTACAAGAACTTCCCCATGGCCAGGACAGGTGTAGTGAGCGCCTGGAGAGGAAAGCCTCCAGACTTCCCCATCGAAGTGAACTACACGAAGATCCCGGAGGTGGGAAAGAATGATGTCGTGGTGATAGCAGATCCGATGCTTGCTACGGGACACACCCTAAAGGAGGTGGCCAAGAGGGTGGTAAAACAGGGGCACCCGAAAAGGCTGGTCTTCTTCTCTGTCATTGCGACGAAGCAGGGGATAGATTATGTAGCAAAGGATTTTCCAAGGGCCGAATTCTATACCTGCGCCATCGATCCGACGCTGAATGACCACGGGTACATTGTGCCAGGGCTCGGGGACGCGGGTGACAGGTCCTTCGGGGCCCCCCACTAAAACAAATCAATCTTCATCGATCACCTCTTAACGAAGGGCCAGAGCGTTACTGGATGGCCAGGACCCTAGGCGTCTGTGACTTCCGTCCTGAGTTCCGCCCATTCATGGCCACAATGCTTGCACCTGTAGTGGTATCGGTACCTCGAGAACTCTTTCCTCACAAGATATGGCTGCCAGGCGTTCGCTTTGGTCGCCCCCTCCAACGCTGAGGGTTCGCCTGGTACCATTGCGAAATCGTGGTTGACAAACTCCTTCTCCTCTAGTTCCTTGGAAAAAAGCCTATGACACTGCGGGCACAATATTTCGAGCGGCAAGGACTCGTGGAGGCTGCCCGGCCCAGAGATATACACGTATTCGCAGGCATCACCCCTTAAAGACCTCGAATTTCCGACTCAATTTGCGTTCCAAGGGAATGGAAATAGTTTCAGACTTCGACGGGACAATAGTGAACATCGACACGGTTGAATACCTGTTGGATCGGTTTGCGAACGGGGACTGGCGGAGATACGACGACCTATACGAGAGATCGGAGATACCCCTAGAGGAATGTCTGCTCCGGCAATATGAGATGATAAAAGAGCCCGAGCGGAAGCTGATTGATGCCCTCGATAATGTGGTCTCCTTCAGGGACGGGTTCGACGAACTGGTCTCATTCACCAAGAAAGAAGGAATAGCATTTACCATTGCCAGTGCGGGGCTGGACTTCGTCATAAGACACCTGCTGAGCTGCAAGAAAGTGCAGGACCAGTTCACCATATTTGTGCCCAAATCCAAATTTACTTCACGAGGCATCGTGTTGGATTTTTCAATGCTCCCTGTGGCAGCATCGTCGAACTTCAAGGGCAACGTTGTCCAAACAATCAAAGCCAGGAGTACGGGTGTCGCCTACATTGGGGATGGATTCTCCGATTTCGAAGCCATCAAAGAAGCCAACGTCAGGTTCGTGATCAAAGGGTCGCGGCTTGACAAGAAGTGTGCTAAATATGGCGTAATGTGCCACGAGATCAACGGCTTGGAAGAGGTGATTCGTTACCTGGTTGGTTCAGGCACTACGGCATGAGAGAGCCAACTTCCAACCAAGAAAGGTAAACCATAGGCTCGGTGCTTGAATCATTCTATGCGCTTGATTTGCTTCTGATACATGCTGACAATTTCATCCACGGTGGTGGCATCTTCCGGCCCTTTGTCGTCTCTGATCCTCCCCGTGAACTTGGGAAAACGCAAGGATATGCCGGCGCCGGGGCGTATGCGCCCTACTGCTGCGGTGTGAATAGGCGAGAGAGTCAACTCGGCGGCGATTGTCTCGATGACGGTGTGAGGTCTGAACCACATATCGGGCAACATGCTCGACTCCACGTTTGCGGGCTTGACATGGCTTTCGTACGGCTTAAGGAGCTTAGGGATCCGCTCGAGATCTGCGTCTGAGAACCCTGTGCCTATCTTAGCCACACTTGTGTACAACGCGCGCTTCTCGTCGTACACCCCCAGCAGATAGGTCCCGTAGTTGCCTGCCCTGCGCCCACGGCCGTGAAAGGCCCCAATGATGACCAGGTCGATGGTATCGGTCAATTCGCTCCTATATTCGCGCTTCAGCTTGATCCAGGCGAACTCCCTTGCCCCCGCCCTGTAGGCGGAAGCCAGATCTTTGACAACGAGACCCTCGCATCCATCCTCTATGGCCTCCTCCATGAAGGTCTCGATTTTAGTGGGGTCGGAGCTCCTCATGGCGGGCACAAGCCTTGTTCTGTCAGTCTGCACGACCGTGTCTTCCAGTTTCTTCCGCCGGAAGGTGTAAGGCTTGCCCGTGATGTCGGCGTTGGAATAAAGGATATCGAAGAAATTCAGAGCAATCGGATAATCCTGGATTGCCTGCTCGACTCCGTATTTGCGCCTCCTGTGCATCAGCTCCTGGAACGGCAGGTACTCCCCCGTGTCTTCATTGATGGCGACAACCTCGGCCTCTAAAATCGCGTGGCCTGCCCTGACATGGTCCTTGACCAGCTCAACAGCGTCAGGGTAGTTGCCTGTAATCGACTCAAGCCTTCGAGAAAAGAGTCTGACCACTTTCCCAGCCTTGTGTATCTGGAGTCTTTCTCCGTCGAGCTTGTACTCCGCAGCCACCTCCTTGTTCCCCATCTTGTTGACGATGGCCGCAGCGGAGCTCAGCCTCTCCGCCAGCATGGGCCTGATGGGAATCCCCACTTCGACCTTGATCGCCTCTACCCCCCTCAGCCCCCTGGTTGCGACGGTCGCGACCACCAACCCCAGGTCGGGGTGGACGTTGTACGCCCTTTCGATCGCTCCTCTCTTTCCCTTGCCCCCGAGGAACGCGCTCGCTGCCGCATCTAGGACGGTGTAATCTGCTACTCCGAGCCTTAGCTCCCCCGTAACAGTGCGCATGATGAACTTCGCTTCCCGGGGTGTGGCGTCGTTGAGGAGTGAGCCGAGTTCCTTCAGCTTGAGCTCGATGGATCCCGAACCGCTCTGCTTCGCAATCCTGAGAAGTGTGTCATACACCCTCCCAAGGGAGAGCCTCTCGCTGAAAAGCGTCCCCTGACCCTTTGTCTTTAGGAGCTCCTGTGCCGCCGTCCCGATATCGCCGTGCTTGATATAGGTTGAATAGACCTTTTCGGGCGAGAGCCCAGTGGCCGAAGTGACTGCTCGGAGGGCCAACTTCTCCGCCAGTCCGAGCTCAACTCCTTCGTAGTCAGGACGCAACTTTCCCTGGGTAAGGTATACTAGGAGCGGAAGCTCATCCGTTGAGGTCAGCTTTAGAAGCTCTGCGAGGACCCGCGTCATCTCGTTCCTGCCGGAGATGCCCTCGAGTTCCTCATACTTCTCGGCGACTTCTGAATACTCCAAACGCACGAACGCCTCCCGGCCGTTTAATCTCCTTTTCTGGGGAAGCCGGCACCGGCCGAGCCTTTTGGACACTAGCATTCCCTAAGGCTACCTTGTTCAACCTCCGAAAGCAACGAGTCTCATGCGAACTAATGGTGGTCGACCTTGAAAGTACCGACTGCTGACTTTGTCAGCCCTGGGAGAAAGCCGAACGCCGACTGACACCTTTCATACCTTGAAAGCGGGAGCAATCTGGGCAGTGATAGAGGTCATTCAGTACGTCCCGGGCCTCGGAGCAGGCAGGTGTGGACACAGTAAGCTGGGAAACCCTTAATTGCCGACTCCAGTGCACAATCTTGGAAAGCCTTGGGCGGAGTCAAGAAGAAGTCTCTGGCTTCGATGGAGAAGTCGCAGGAGTCAACTGAGACAGCTCAGGGGCAGGAGGCCCCATCGAAGGGAAAGAAGGGAAAGGAGCAGAAGTCAGCCCCCCAGCAAAAGCGGCAGCTAGCTTTCCTCCCTCCGAAGATGAGTGACGCCGACATGATAAAGAGCCTCGGTCCCTTGAAGGCGATTACAGTCTACAGCGCGTCGAAGGCGCTGGGCGTAAACGCCTCTGTTGCCACCACCCTGCTCAAGGAACTTGAAGCGAAGTCAATGATCACCAGATCAGGGGGTTTTAGCGGACATGGCGTCTGGGCTGTTCGGCAATCCTGACCCTTTTCTTACCCTTCAGGCGTGCGCTTTAGCGTTCCGACACAAAATTCAGTTCTGGAGCAGGGTTATCTCGTCATGGCGTTCCCAAAATCAAACGAATTAGCACCTTCGATGGGCTGACCTTGGGTGATACTGACAGGAGAGGGAGCCCCGACCGCTGCACACCTGCGGCAGCGAGCACAATGATGATCGCGACGGCGAGAACTCCCGATACACCGTACAACGCTCGGTGATCCGGTGTCTTCACCCGTTGTCCTTCCGTTTAGTGGTTAGCCTCCCGACCCGCGAAAAGCCCTGTTCCTCTCTCGTTGATACCAAACCGGGTATCAAGTGTCGAGTCTCTCATACAAGACAAGGGCAGAGATTCACTTACAGCGTCTGACTCGTGAGGAGCTAGCCTGATATTTCAGCCCGGCGGCGACCCAATCAGGGCGAGGTGGACCACGTCACCCCGCGCTATCGACTCGAACACTTCCATGCCCGATTCCACCTTCCCGACAGGGTTGAGCGGACGGTCGCTCCTCGCGTCCCCCAGGAACACGCAGATCAGCCCCCCGGACGCAAGGTAGGCGACGTCCCCCCTTGCGAACTGTGTCCTAGGCTTCTCAACTCCGACTCTCAGGTCAGTGAAGAGACAGACCATCGACGGCTGCAGGTTTACCCTGCTATCACTCGGAAGGCCCCTCAAGATAGCGTTGACCGTAACGGGTGCGAGATGGCGGTAGAGGGCCAGAGTCCCGTTCCCCTTACCCCCAACTGTTGCCAAGCACTCGACCTTGGAGACGGATCCCGCGGCAGGGGGTGTCCGAGCGGTCATCTCGTTGCCCCTCAGGCCCAATCCTTAATCTGTTTTTGCAGGGCCTGGGGAAAAAGACTTATCTTCCAATTCAGTCGGGCGATGCTAACCCCGAGGCTCCCTGTTGTCCCCTGCAAAGACTGTGAAAAAGGCCAAGCAGCCGTCATTAGCCGACTTTGAGACCAAGATCGGGCCTCCTAAGCTTACCCGATTCGAAAGGGCGCGGATAGTCGGCGCGAGATCTCTCCAGATTGCCATGGGGGCTCCCGCTTTCGTTCCGATGGAAGGGCCATACAGGGGACCCATTGAAACTGCTATGTTGGAGCTGGAGGCAGATGCCCTCCCAATATCCATCAGAAGATCTCTCCCGAACGGCGTTACCCAAGACATACCGATCAGGGCCCTCGCGAAATAGCGCAGGTCCTAAACAATGGCGGCACCCAAGGTGCTCGTAACTGACCTGTTACCTGAGGATGCCAAGAAGGTCCTTTCGGGGTTCGACGTGTTTGAGAAGGACGCAGACGACAAGGTCCTCGCCGATTGTCGGGCCCTGATCTGTTGGCCCTCCCGGGCGAAGCCGGAGCTCCTGCAGAAAATGAAAACACTGAAAATGATACAGACGATATCTGCGGGTGTAGATGGCCTCGATTTCGGTTCCCTTACTCCAGGAGTGCTAGTATTCTCGAACGCGGGTGCCTTCAGTGACACTGTTGCCGAGCACGCCTGGGGGCTGTTACTCGGCATCGCTAAGGGCATCCATCTTCGGAGTGCAAAATCGACACCAAGGGCACTGAGAGGAAAGACTCTGCTCATAGTTGGCGCAGGAGGCATTGGAACAGAAGTCGCCAGACTTGCGAAGTCGCTGGGGATGCGCACCATCGGCGTATCGAGGTCATTCAAGGCGCGCAACACTTTCGACGAAGCTCATTCCATCTCCTCATTGGGGGACGCCGTTTCGGTCGCGGACGCTCTAGTCATCACGCTGCCGCTCACCAGGGCAACCGAGGGAATCATCAATTACGGATTGCTCTCAAGAGCAAAAGAGAACGCCATTGTGGTGAACGTAGGAAGGGGAGAGACAGTTGACGAAAGCGGGCTGGTGCGGTGGCTCCGTGAAAGACCAGAGAGTAGGTTTGCGACAGATGTTTTCTGGAAGCAGGGAGGAAGGGAGGTCTTCTCCACCAAGGCCTGGGACCTGCCCAACTTTGCGGGTACTCTCCACGTCTCGGGAACTCCCATAGGCGAGGACCTGCAGGGACCAAAAATCGCAGCTGCGACGAACGTCAGGCGTTTCTTTGAATCTGGAAACGCGCTTAACCGTGTAGAAATCAGCGAATATCTCCAAAAACCAAGAAGGCCCCACAGGGGTTAAATACGCGGTGGGGTGGCCGTGCCGAGCAAGGTCAGACATATGCCAAGAAAGAAATCCGACACAAACGAGTCAGAGGGACAAAAGGCCGTGGAACAGGCCACAGCACCGGCACAACAAAGCGCACCATCCCAGAGGTCAGCGCCCTACAACCACATTTTCGTGGGCCAGAAGCCAGTGATGAACTACGCGATGAGCGCACTCATCCAGCTCACTCAGGCCGGCGAGGTGGTCGTGAAGGCCAGAGGGATGGCAATCAGCAGAGCCGTCGACGTGGCAGAGATCGTCACAAAGAGGCTGGGCAATGGCCAGTTCAAGGTCAAGGACATCGCCATAAACACCGAGGTCGTTGGCGAGGGCCCAGAAACACGGAACATCTCCTCGATCGAAATAGTCGTCGGTAAATAGCATCGAGAATCTGCAATCCCTTTAACACAGGAGGGTCAATCTGCCTAGCGGAGGCTATGGCCGGGAGGATCTAGCGGCCGCCATGCCGAGCATTTCATGCTTAGAAGGACCGATCGGCGTGGAGCTCGGGGTCCCGCTCTCGTTCAGAGGGCACGCTGCTACACTGGAAATCAATGCAGGTTCTTCGGCCAACGGTGCTAACCTTGTTCGCCCGGGAAGCGGTGAGAACCTTGCAAACCCCGGCAGACGAGCCGATTGAACCCTTCAGACCGCGCTCTGCCCTTCGTCTCCGTCGCTACTGCTACCGCCCAAGCCACACTTATGATCGGTGTGGTGGCACTGCCGAAACTTGTTTGGCTAATGCAGGCTCGACGGCGTATTGACTTGGTCTCTGTTCTTTCATGATTTCAGCACAGACACTGCAGAGTGGGATAGGCGGGTAGCCGCTCACGAGCACCGCCGAAACGCCTCTCTTCGGCTTGCTGTTGATTTCCTTTCTCCTAGCCATGTCGAGCAGCTGGGCCTGTACGTCATAGTACAGCGCGCTTAGTGCTATCATGAACTCTAGCCCGTCGAAAAGCTTCTGCTCGTCGAAGCCCTGCTTGTATCCGCTGCGGTCGACTCCTTTACTCCCGTCGTTCCCGATACGCCTGTGCCACTTCGCCTCGACTTGTTCGACCATCGCTCTCAGCATTTCCCGGTCTCCCTTTTCGAAAGGCGACAGGGGGCCGAAGCCGGGTACCTCCCCCTCTCCCTTTCGGAGGACCATGGCTACGTTTTCGAGCCAATCAACCGTCAGCTTCTTCGCGTCGGCGATTTCTGCCAGAAGTTTGTTGGGAGCGTTGATCTCTCCCAGGAGTCCGTTTGCGATCCGTATGGACTTGAACTGGTCAGCGTTAGACGTCACGAACTTGAAGTCAAATTCCTTGAGTTCCTTGGGGACCCCCTTCCTCCATGCATCAGCCGATTGGATGAAATCAGCCCTGAAGCGGGTGATCTGGGACATCTGCTGCCGAATCTCAGTTTCCCGAGGCGTCTCCATGTCCGCGAAGGCAGAGACCTCGGCCTCGGACCTGCGGCAGACCCAACAACGTGACGGTTCTTCCATGGACTGTACGTTCCCTCCGAATTGATTAAAGCATAATTTCCGTTTTGGTGGGGAAAAGCACATTGCTTTCTTCCATATCGGCGATACCTATTGCACTTCACGAACTCTAATGGTTAGTTGTCGGTAAGTAGGAACAGGAGCAGGAATACCAATCCGTGTGTCTGGCGAGGCTAGCGCTAACTGTTTCTCGGTACTGTTGCAAACCCCCTGCAGAGGAGGAGCTTCGCTCTCCGGCTCATCCTTTTTATCTCATTTTCCCGTTTCAACGCTCGGCTTCTCCCTTGTGCCTCCTCGACAAAACCAATCCGGATAGGCAGCCTCGACCTGGTGTACTTTGAACCCCGACCCGCGTTGTGTGTGTCAATCCTCTTCCGAACGTCCACCGCAATCCCGGTGTACAATGAGCCATCCGAGCAAATGGCAATGTAGACCCAGTAGGGCTTCACAGACCCGACTCCGAGAAGACCTCGTTAGAACACTTTCGCAGGACGCTTAGCATCGTCCATGACCTTCTTCTTATAAAACGGAACGACTTCTTCCCGGTAAACATTTTCTTATCCGGCGCCAACTTCGTCACGGCCGAGGCGCCGTTCCCTATCCAGCGACTCGACTAAGTTTCCAGACGCTCTGATAACCCCGCAACGGGGTGTTACTGCAAACCAAAGGGCTGGTCGCCCGCCTATGCCTTTCCACAGCCAGCCAAAACCGTATGTGCTGATGCGGAGCGGGCAGGGGGGTTTCTCCGCAGCCCGAAGAGGACAGGACATGAGCCGCCTGTTCCCAGACGAAGGTGGAGACTGCCTGCCCCCCTAGAAATGTCCAAGAACTGATAGCTTGAGGCTAGCTGCCAATGCGGGCAACCGGCATCGGTTTTCGAGCCAGGGATGGCCGTCGGATTACCATACGAACGCTCAAGAGGAATGATATCCTCGCGCTGACGAATTTCGCCAACACTCTGTCTCGGGAGAAAGAAACGAACCCCAATCTTGGCATTGTCTCCCTGGACAAGAGGGTGACACAAAAGGAGGAACTGGAATTCCTCGACCGTATCATCTCCGGGAGAAGAGCAAAGGAGGAAATCAGCCTCGTAGCCTTCGATGGAAAGAGGATGGTCGGTCACTGCCACCTGTCCAGACGGAAACAGCGGGACGTGAGGCATACAGGAGTCTTCGGAATCTCCGTAATAGAGGGATACAGGGAAGTCGGGATTGGGAGCAGACTTGCGGCAGAAGTCCTCGGCCAAGCCCCCAAGATGGGAGTATGGCTCGTCGAACTCGAAGTCATGGACATAAACGACGTTGCCATCCGGCTTTATGAGAAGATTGGATTCAGAAGGGCTGGTATCATCCCGAATAAGATACTGAGAAAACGAAGGCACATAGACATCGTGGTCATGTACGCTGACCTCAGGGGAAGCGATAAATTCCTCCAGCCACCCCGCGGGGAAAGTTGACCCTCGAGGTAATTATCGGTCCGATGTTCTCTGGAAAGACGTCGGAACTAATCAGGCTCGTCGAAAGAGAAGTCTACGCCAAAAAGAAAGGTGCGGTCTTCAAGATTGCGTTCGACAGGCGTTACAGCGCAAAGCAGTTGGTCACCCACAACGGACTAAAGTACGACGCCTACACAGTCGCATCCTCGACGGAAGGATTACATGAAATCGAAGACATTGCCTTTTCTCAGGGGCTCGACGCCATAGGGGTTGACGAGGTTAATTTCTTTCCTGAGGCACTTGTGAGCACCCTCGACAGGCTCGCAGACACCCGGAGGGTGATAGCGTGCGGACTTAATCTCAACTTCAGGGCAGAGCCATTCCCCACCACGATGGAGCTCGCTGCCAGGGCGGACAAGGTGAGGTATCTGAGTGCGGTTTGTGTAGTTTGCGGCCAGGAGGCAACGCGCACCCAGAGGTTGATTGCGGGGAAGCCAGCTCCAAAGGATTCACCCACCATCGTCGTGGGTGGGAAGGAACTGTATGAGCCTCGCTGCAGGAGATGCTACGTTCCCCCCGTATAGGTGGCGTTGGAACCCTTGTTAACCACCCAGATGGAGATGGTTAGGGGGGTGCTCCGGTAGTTGGCAGAGGAACCCAAAGACCTGGGCGGGAGGCCCTATCACATCAGGCTGGCGAAGAGAGACGTGGGCCGCATCGCGCTCCTTCCGGGGGACCCGGGACGGGTACCCAGGATAGCGGAAAGGTTCCAGGAGCCGAGGGACCTGGGCTCCCACCGCGAGTACCGGGCATATGCCGGCAGGGTTGGGAACGAGAAGGTTGTGGCACTGAACACTGGAATAGGCGGGCCGGCCGCCGCAATAGCCATCGAGGAGCTGGCGCGCCTCGGAGTGAAGGTCATGATCAGGGTTGGAACCTGCGGCGCCATTACACCTGAGATTAGTATGGGTTCGGTCATCATCGCAGACGCAGCGGTCAGGATGGATGGCACTAGCTCGCAGTATGTCCCGCCTGGCTACCCCGCTGCGGCTACGCCCGGGGTGGTGATGGCCCTCAGCGAGGCGGCCGCCTCCGGGAAAAAGAGGTATACCGTGGGCATCACCGCATCCACGGACTCCTTCTACGTGGGCCAAGGGAGGGAGTCGTTCGGCGGCTACTTCCCCTCAGGCAGCGCGCAGCTCCTTGACGACATGAGGGCAGCGAGGGTCCTCTGCTTCGAAATGGAAGCGGCCACGCTCTTCACCCTTGGGAGGGTGTTCGGGCTCAAGACTGGAGCAGTCTTCGCTGTGGTGGCCAACAGGGCCACCAACCATCTTAGGCTCGAGGCAGGTGTGGACGATGCGATCGACACTGCAGTAGACGCCGTCAGGCTTCTGAAGAAGTACGCGGTCTGAAGTCCCCTCTTACTATCTTCCCCAACACATCGCGCCCCCTCAGGTGGCCCAGAGATCCAAACGATGCGTTCGCCTCGTTGAACCTCTTGCCATCGCCCTGACCTCTTCCGCTTACGAGCAGAGGGACGGGATCCGCAGAATGCATCTTCAGCGTGCAGGGGGTGGCGTGGTCGCAGGAGACGGCAATGGTCGAGTCGTTGATCTGTTCGAGCGCCGCCGGGAAGAATTCCCTGTCTATCGACTCAATGTTCATCTTCTTGCCCTTTGCGTCTCCGTCGTGGCCGAACTCGTCCGGGCCCTTAATATGGACGTAGACGACGACACCATCGCCCAGCGCAGCTGAAAAGAGCTTCGCCTTCTCCGATATGTCCTTCCTGTCTTTGATGGGGACCATCTTCATCCCAATGAGCTTCGCAATGCCTACCTCCGCGGGCATCTCGACCAGGGCAGTCCCGACCATCCCGTACCTCTTTTGGAAAGGTGTGAGATCGGGCACGTGGTCCCCAGCATCTCTCAGCAGGACCACGTTGGCGGGGAGCTTCCCCTCGCGAACCCGTTCCTTGTTCACCTCGCTGGAGTCGAGAACTTCCTGCGCCTTTCGGGTGAACTCGTTGACTAGGTTCGCCGCGCGTATGGCGCCCTTCTCCCTGGACTCGGGCTTGCAAAGCATTACACTATCGGTCCCGGAGGCTTCCTTGGCAGCGCCGAATCCGCCCACCCTGGAGTAGGCTGGGTCTGTGTTTGAAATTGCAGCGCTGAGGGGCTCGTCCCCCCTTATCACAAGCACCCCCCTATAGGAGATGGTAGCCTTGAAGGCGAAACGCGCCCCTCCGAGGGTGATGCTGTTCAGGTCCCTCGCCAGGAGCTCCGCCTCCTCCTGGGTGAGGTTCCTGCCTGCCCGCCTGTCGACGATTCTTCTTCCTTGTGCGGAGGCGAGGTTGGCGCGAAGGGCCAGGTCACCTTCCCTCACTTCTAGCCCGGAACCGACGGCCTCGATTACCCCTCTCCCGGGGTACCCCTTTTCAAAGGAGTATCCCAGCATGTTGAACACCGCTATGTCCGACTCCGGCGCGATGCCCCTTCCTACGGTAGTGACTCGACCCAGCCTCGACCTCGTTGCAATCCCGTCTAGGTTGGGGGTGTAGGCGGCCTCCAGGGGGGTAGTGTAGTTGAGGCTTGGGACAGGCCTGTCCCCGCAGCCATCGAGAAGCACGTAACCTATCTTCATTGTTTGGCGGCAGTGTTGGCATCCCTCTCCATTTGTTTCTTTCGTGTGAACGTTAATCAGACCAACTAGTTTCTCTGGTTTAGGGTCACTTTCACGAATCTCCCTATCTACAAAGTATCGACAGCTCTTAGCCATTTATAGAGGCAAGGCCAGAACACTCCAATTGCCTTCACCCATTGCAAACGCGATCCCGAAGGCGTTGGTTACCGCCACAAGTCTCGTTTCAATATTCCTCGTCCGCCGAGCTACTCTCACTTTTCGAGGTCTTTCGTCGCATGTGTAATGAAGCAATTGAAGTAGCCTCCCAACAGAAACCGAAGAACAGGTTCAAGCTGATTGAGCTCGCTTATCCCCACCTGAAGAGTCATGGGTTGCACACGCACTATGTGCTCACCGCATGCGAAGTCGCTTTTTCTGTCTACCGGAACAGGAGGAGGAAATCAATTCCAATCATCAGGAGGGCCTTTCTGAAGCTCGATAACCAATCGTACCAACTCAACCACTTATTACTTAGGATACCGACGACCCCAAGGAAATTCATATTCCTGACCCTCCGAGGGTCAAGCTATCATCAGCACTTCATTGATAATCTCAAACTGAAAAGAGGGTCGGTTACCATTACCCCCAAATCTGTTTCCATTGCCTTTTCCAAGATAGTGGAGCAGTTTGAGCCCGTAGGATTCGCCGGCATCGACATCAACGAGAGGAACGCCACCGTGTCTGCAACAGACGGCTGGAGCATCAAGTTTGAAGAATTGAGTGAGGTGGTAGAGATCAAGGAAAGATATCGGGAGCTCAGAGCGAAATTGTCGGAGAAGACAAGTGGAGACAGGAGAATCTCCCAGCAGCTTCTATCGAAGTTCGGAAAACGAGAAAAGAACCGCACCCTACGACGTCTCCACATTGTCAGCAGTCAGATAATGAACTACGCCAAGGTACACGGGCTTGGCATCAAGATGGAAAAGCTTACAGGAATTAGGAAGCTCTACAGGAAAGGGAACGGGCAAAGCAAATCATACAGAGGGAGGATGAACTCCTGGGTCTTCGGGGAGACCCAGAGACAGATCGACTACAAGACGAAATGGGAAGGGATACCAACCTATTTCGTCAACCCCCGAGGCACGTCCTCATACTGCCTTTGTGGCTCCCGCGTCGTACGTTTGGCAGGCAGGAAGCTGTACTGTCCGAAGTGCGACAAGACATGGGATAGAGACGACCTGGCAAGCAAGCGGATAATGGCCTGCGCGGTTCCGCAGGATCGGCCCTCCAAGGGAAGCGATGAAGAGGAACGAGACGGCGATGGCTCTAATCCTCCGAGCAGATGGAGGGAAGGGAAACTTAGTGGTTGATAACAACCAAAAAGGATCTCGGAACCCTTTCGCGGAATTGGCTCAGTCTCGCAAACGCTTATGTGGAGATTGCGTAGCGATGGCGCGCCCATGGTCGAGATTAGGAAAGACTATTTCTCGGAGAAGCTCTCGATCATACTCCCAGACAGGGGGCTTAAGCCAGGGCAGGTCATCCCCCAGAAGGCAGAGAAGTGCAACTATTGCGCGGGCAATGAGGAAATGACGCCACCTGCTGACCTGGTGCTTGTTAAGAGGGGAGACACCCTACTCAAGCAGACTGATTCGGAAGGAGACGTGGTAAAGAACTGGGCCGTCCGTATATTCCCCGCGAAGTACCCTGTTGTCACCCCCAATGCGCCGCCGTCATACGGGGAGTCCCCGCACTACAGCGAGCCAGCTGTGGGGTACCACTACGTGCTGGTCGCCACCCCTAAGCACGACCAACCCTTTGCGAAGATTGACATTGAGCAGTGGACCAACATTCTAGCCTCTCTGCAGGACAAGGTAAGGTGGCTTTACTCGCAGAAAGGAGTGAGCTACGTCCTTGTCTACGCCAACAGCGAGAAAGAAGGGACCCCGACAGCCGTCCATCCGAGCATACAGATGGTCACCACCCCCAGGGTGCCACCGGCGGTGGAAGAGGAGGCCGAGACCGTTCAGACGTCACTGAACGAACTTGGAGTCTGCCCCATGTGCCAGGTGGTGGGGACTGAGACGGGTGGACCGAGGCAGATTCTGGCCACAGACTTCTTTCTCGCGTTTGCTCCATGGGTCTCCACCCACCCCTTTGAGTTCTGGGTCTATCCGAAGAGACACATGACGAGCATACTGAAACTCTCGCAGAAGGAAATGATGGACCTTGCTCTGATGCTGAGGTCGACCCTGGGAGGAATGTCCAAGGCTCTAGACGCACCCAGTTTTACCATGGTATTCCATAGCTCTTCGGAGAAGAAGACGACCAAGCAGATTCACTGGCACATTGAAGTCTACCCCAAGAGGACCCAGTGGACGGGCCTAGAGCTCGGCGGAGGTATCTACGTGGGGGAGGTGTCCCCCGAAGGAGCCTCCCAAGTCCTAGGGGCGAGCGCCAGAAAGGAGCTTGCCCAGCTTGTAGGCATCCGGTAACCGGTTCCCTCCCCTTGAGAGCGTCAGGCAGCCTTGGGAGGAATGCGTACCTTTCCAACGTCCTTCACAGTGGTGTCTGTGGGGTCGAGTCTTTGCGAGCCCCTTTCTAACAGGTGAGGGGATACTTTTGGACGGGACGCGTCTTATTGCATCGGCTGTGAGGCCGAAAATGGAGAGACCCTCACACTAGACGGCCCTTCTTGACGCCGGCCCTCCTCCTCTCTTCGGCCGTTGATGCGAACACTCTCCTGATGAGCCCTTCTTCGGCCCGCCCCAGAGCCATCCCTCTCCTCTCCATCATCCTTCTCTGTGTCTCGATGACCGACTCGAGGAGAAGTTCGACTTCCCTCCCGGACTCCGAATCATGAAAAGTGAAGCTTGGCACGTTCCTCGCCGCAAGGCCCGACACGTGGGAACCCGCCCCGATGGCTATGCCTGCGTACACCAAGGCGCCGATGGAAAGCTTGGACATGTCCCCCACGGCCGGCCCTAGCTTAATCATCCCGCTGTCCACTCTCTTACCCTCCAAATCCATCCTAACGCTCCCGTAGGTGTTCTTCAGGTTGCTGAAGGTGCACCCGGCGCCAAGGTTGACCCAGGACCCGACGTAGGAGTCCCCCACGTAGCCATGATGGGCCTTGTTGGTGTACGGGAGTATGACCGAGTTCTCTACCTGGCCGCCTATCTTGCAAGAGTCGAAGATCGCTGTCCCCCCACCGATCTGAGCCGAAAGGATCCTCGATTTGGGACCTATGTAGCAGGGGCCCATCACCCTGCTGAAGCTCTCAATCAACGCCCCGCTGTCGACAATGATGGGACCCAGTCTGGCGTCCAGCGTGACATGCGCTTCGATTTCACCTCCCGTGTTAACCATCACGTTCGCCGCCGGACCCTTGACCTCGACCCCCCTAGGCACGGGGAGGTTTTCTTCGAAGTGCTTCGCCTGCTCGGCGATGGCGAGTCCGTTAGATTCCACCAGGTCCCAGTACCCCTCGAAAAGGGGCTCTGAGGGGGTGGCCACTCTTTTCACTCTCTTCACCAGCGAGGCGACCTCCTTCTTCGTAATGACACCGGGCTTCAGAGGGACCGAGTCGAACCTGGCTGCCACGAGTCTCCCCTTGGCTGTGGCAACGAAGGGTTCGGAATAGGAGGCGGGAAGGAGTAGCCCTTCGCTCGGCTTGGCTCTCGCGTTGACGAGTACAGCCGAGCCGTAGACCTTCTCGTTGTATGTGAATCGGGTTTCATCCTTGGAGACAGCCGCGAGTTCGGGCCTTCCCCAGAGACTCACGTCTGTCGCATCAGGAATCTTCTCCACCAGAGCGTCAATCAGCCTCTTCGTCCCACAGCGCAGGAGGCTCGCGTGCTTCAGGAGGATGAGAGGGCCGAAACCTGCAAGCCCGTCATCTTCGAATACAATGACCCTCATGGCGGGGAGAATCGGTTAGAGCAGCCTTCCCATCTTCTTGGTGAACTCATCGTTGGCCTCCCTGTATGACTTCGTATCCCCTATATCGGTGAAGCGTCCACCCATCCGCAGGCCGTACACCCTCCCGTGCTTCATCCCTTCCTCGAAAGCCTCTCGCATCCCATACATCTGGTTTGGCGGTATGAACCTCAGGAAGGCTTTCTCCATCACGTAACAGCCGATATTGATGTACCCCGATATGGCTGGCTTTTCTCTCCACTCGGTGATAAGGCCGCTCTTGTCAGTTTCCAGAAAACCGTACTTCAGATTGGTGCTGTATTTCATCAGGGCAATGGTGGCGAGCGCCGAATGGGTCGAGTGGAACTGTATCAGCTTCTTCAGGTCCATCTCCAGGATTGCATCTCCGTATACACAAACAAACCTGCCGCGGAGTTTGCTTTCAGCAGACTTCAGCTGCCCGGCTATGCCGAGTGGGTGGGGCGAGGCCGCGTACTGGATTTTTACGCCCCAGTCCTTGCCGGTACCGAAGTACTCCTGAATCGTCTTTCCGAGATACCCGGTAGTGATTATCACATCAGCCATGCCGTTCTCCTTCAGCCAGAGGATTATGTGTTCGAGAATCGGGCGCGGCCCTACGGGGAGCATCGGCTTTGGGAGGAGGAGGGTGTAGGGCCTCAACCTTGTGCCCAGCCCCCCGGCGAGAATGACTGCCTGGATACTACCGCTCTTCTGCAAGCCCTACCCTTGGGCTCAGGCTCGCTATTTCCGCTTTATACGCTTCTTCAGTCCCGGAAAGGACGCAAGGGTCGACCACAAGTCCTTTCACGCCGAGAGCCATTACGTTGGTGACGTCTTCCCTGGTCAGTTTTTTCTGCGTCCTCAACAGTACTGGCTTTACGGACAGCTTGGCGATGACCCCGAGGGTTGCGTAGTCCAGTACGCTGAATGGGGCTCCGCGTGACTGATGTGGGACAGTGGCGACATCCACTGCCTCGATCCCTGCCATCTCTGAGAGCTGCTTGACCTGTTCGAGAATATATCCGGTGGAAATGGCTGTCATTTTCCTCACCCTCTGGTCGGAGAGGACGAACGTCGGCATTTGGTGGGCGTACATCTCAACGAAACTGAAGGCGCTCGACATTATTCTCTCCCAATATTCTTCGGTGAGGAGCCTCGCCCCTCCTATGAAGAGGCCGCACGGCACGGAAACTGTAGAGATGACATCGTTGATGTAAGCGTCGTGGAGGTCGTAGCTCCCGAAGTGGCTGGGAGACGAGCTCTCATCACCGTCTATGTTAAGCATGACAGCATCGGCACCCCCATCGACCGCCTGGAGTGCTAAGGACGTGCTGTTTTTGGGGAGACTCGCAATAAGGGTGTAATTTTCCTTCGTCACCGGCAGTAGCTCGAATGGCCTCCTCATCTGGCCAACGGATTCCATTATACCTGACGTGAAGTAGCCGTGGTGCCTTAGAAGAGAACTGCTCATAATCCGTATACCCATAGGTGAAATCTACGTCTAGACAGGTGCTCCTGCACGACTGCTGCCTCGTCTTCATCTTCTCGCTCTCTGTACAATTGTGCTCCGATTGGGAGTAGGCGTAGCTATGAGGTTTGGTTACCTCTCGCCGCAGCAAGAGAGCGTCAGCGTCAGCAACAGCCGGAAGGTGGTCTCAATCCTCATCGAGCGCAATTCTGTAGCAGGAGTCCACAATTGATTAAGAGCCGAACAGCGCAGTTCGGCCAATGTCTTCTGCTTCCCCTGAAGGGGGTGGGAGCGCGGTATACACCCCGCCACCTGTCCCTTCCCATAGAAACCGCACCCTCGCAATCGTCGTGGTTGCCATAATCGCCATTGCTGCTGTTGCAGGTGTCTACTTCCTTGGGGTTTTTGGCTCTCCCAATAAGCAACCATGGCTGTTCGACGGTGCCTACGGCACGTACTCAGGAGAGACCACGTATCTAACCGCTACCATCAACTTCACTATCAGGGTCCAGGTGATCAATTTCAACAGCACGGCTGTCGACACCCTGAGTTACTACACACTCAGGGACGGAGCTCGGAACGATGTCAACCAGTCGACGCGATGGCACCAGCTGAATTCCACCGGAGGGATCGATTTCACCCAGCCTTCAGGATACACTTTGTCCCGGACCTATAGCACAACAAGGTATGTCTCTGGCAACACGTATGGTTGCACTGCCTATGAATACACCAAAGGAAGGACTACCCTTACTGCCTACGTGAGCAACTCAGTCGACTTCCCTGTCGAGTTCACGTATTCGGTAGTGCCGGCCGCTGGGGCCTCCCTCTCTCTCGATCTCCCGCTCGTCCAGACGAACATCAGCGGACTCTAGGGAAGGGAAGCTCACAAACACCCGAAGGTTGCATCCCGCGAGTTGATGTGAAGGTCAGGATGTGACGCCTATGGTCAACCCAAGGACCAAGAATATGACCGCCAGGTATGGGCTAGTAAGCTTGAACAGGGTCCAGGCCGTTTTGTTGCTCTGGGTAAGAGCAAGCTTCGCACTGTAAAGCAGGACGATCCCCCCGAGAACCAACGCCGTAAGGATGTAGATGATGCTTACAGGCGTGACAACGAATATGGCGACGGAGAAGACTGTAAGCAGGGCGCTCGTCCCAGCTATGCATATTGACGCGATTCTGTCACCGAAGACTATGGGGAGCATCGGGACCTTGGCCGCTTCGTAGTCCTTTCTGTTGAAGATGGCCAGGCTCCAGATGTGGGTCGGGATCCAGACGATTACGAGCGCAGACATGTATAGTGCGATGGGGGTAACTGTCCCAGCAACGGCAGAATATCCCACGAGCACAGGCATGCCCCCCGAGATCCCGCCGAGGATTATGTTTAGCCAACTCCTCCGCTTGAGCAACAGGGAGTATACCACAATGTTGTCGAGGAGCCCGAGGAGCATGAACGCGGCAGAAGTAGTGTTGATCAGGGTGAGTGGAAGGAGTATCGAGAACGTGGCCATCACGAGTCCGAAGAAAAGCGCGTTTCTGGGTTTTACTCGCCCCGCTGGCAGCGCCCTTTTCATTGTTCTCTTCATCATGCCGTCTATATCCCTGTCGTGATAGTTGGTCAGGACCTCGGCCGACGCGCTCCCGAGCACTAGCGCCGCCGTCCCGATGACAAAGAGACTTGGAGAAAGGGTTGAGCCAGGTGTTTCCCTGAAGGCGACCACCATCGCGACAACGCCAGTGAACACGAGCAAGCCCCAAATGCGCGGCTTGGTGAGCCTCCAGTAGTCCTCTACGCGAGCCATCATACCCTTAGAGCCAGCCGGGCGCGAGCTGGATAAAACATTAGCGTAGGGCTCCCACCGCGGGGCGCTGACGACACGCTGGCAGGATGGCCCTTTTTAGCAATAAGACGTATAAGGGGCGGACGTCTCCCTTTCTAATAATGGCGTTCGATGACCCGCTCCAGTGGATTGTGATAGGGGTAATAGTGATCGTAATATTCCTCTGGGGCCCCCAGAAGATACCTGAACTCGCCCGGGGACTCGGGAGGGCGAAACACGAGTTCGACCAGGCGACGAAGGAGTTCCAGAGCTCGGTTACTGAGGCGACCAGCTCCCCTCCAGTGCCCAAGTCGGCTGACCAGGTTCTCATAGAGACTGCGAGGCAGCTAGGCATCAGCACTGAGGGTAAAACGAGGGAGCAAATATCGCAGGAAATCGTCGCCAAAGCGAACTCCTAAGCGTAAAATAGGATGCCGGACGGCTTACAGCGTCGTTGCTTCCCAGTCGTTTTCAGTTCACTGAGCACATCGACGAGCTCCGGAAGAGGCTCAGGGTCGTTGCCATCAGTTTCTTAGTAATACTTCTCATTCTGATATTTTTCCCAGCGAATCCGCTCAATGCCATCCAGAACCCTGGGCAGTACGTCTCCCTCCAGTTCCTCCAGAACACTGTCATCGCCGCCTTCCTTGGAAGTGTGAAGGCCGACCTCCTGCCGGCCGGTTGGACTTTGATCGCAGCAAAGGGCATTGGTGAGCCGATGGAAATATACTTCGTGGCCGCAGTCATCTTGACCGCAGCCATAGACATGCCTGTGATTGCCTACGAGACCTACAAGTTCATCGACCCTGCCCTGAACGAGAAAGAGAGGGCGCTCATCTACCCGTTCGTCACCTCGACCTCGGTCCTTTTCGTAGTGGGGCTCCTCTTCGGCTACTACGCCCTCGCCAAGTTCCTGATCATTGCCCTCGCGCCCTTCTTCGTTTCTACCCAGACGGCGTTCCTGATTGACGCGGGAGCGTTCTATTACGTGATCTTCCTGATCATAGTTGCGACTGCGGCTTCGTTTACAAGCCCCGTCTTCGTCTACACGCTCATCCGCCTCAGGGTCGTGTCGGCCGACTTCTTCTCCAAGAACAGGCTGATCATTTGGTTCATAATTTGGGTGGTAACGGGGCTCTTCCTGACACCGGACGGCGGGCCGCTGCTAGACATAATCGTGTTTATCCCTATAGTTGCGATGGTGGAGATAGCTGTCGCCCTCGGACGGAGGAGCGTCAAGGATCTACCGCCGAAGGACCAGAGCCAAACCAGGAGGGGAGGGGGAATAGTCTGCCCGCACTGCGGCGCCCAACTTGCTACGCCCATGCTCTTCTGCGAAAAGTGCGGCAGATCGATAGCGTAGTGGTGCTACTGCTTCTTGTCTTTGGCCTTCCTAATCGTGACTTCCCCTTCGGACACGTAGAGTATGATTTCGTCTCCCTCTTTCCACTCGAATCCTTCGACGATAGGTCTTGGGAGGGTTATCCTGAGGCTGTTCCCTGTTTTCCCAAGGATGACCCGGAAGACCACTGGCACAGTGGTGGTTGGTTATTACGCAAATAAAAACCTAGGTTTGTCAACTTAGAAGACAGCCTGGGTCAACTCGGTTCTCTCAAAGCCGATATATTAGCCGAGTTATTACACAGGTGATAACGTGGTAGTCCAGGCTCAGATTGAATCGCCGCGCTCGCGTCCGTTCCGCTGGGAAGAGCTCGGCATCGACCTGACAGATATCGAGGCGCTAGCTGAAAGGGTCTAGTCTCGTAGTTCGGATTTAATTCTGAGGACTTAGTTTAATTACAGCCTTCTCCATTTACTTCCGTGACAGTCATCGACAACAGAAGGGCTCTGTCATCCGCCGAAGGGTTTGACCT
>Ga0187782_10000683_pt1 | contig 23706 bp, 24 predicted proteins | sample 0715_SJ02_MP15_2_FD_132454 | JGI IMG/M metagenome (GOLD analysis project Ga0187782, IMG submission 132454) | Tropical peat soil microbial communities from peatlands in Department of Meta, Colombia - 0715_SJ02_MP15_20_MG | ecosystem: Environmental > Terrestrial > Soil > Wetlands > Peat | place... | reverse complement strand
GGCAAGACATGAAAGACTTTGCGGGCCGTACGGCATTCGTCACCGGGGGCGCGAACGGCGTCGGCATCGGCCTGGTGCGGGCGCTGCTCGCGGAAGGCTGCAACGTTGCGATTGCCGACATCCGTCCGGCACACATCGACGCAGCGCTCGCGGCACTCGACAACCCGAGAGCGATGGGCGTGCCGGTGGACGTCTCCTCGCGTGCCGAGCTGGCCCGCGCCGCCGATGCAGTGGAGAAGAGATTCGGCGTCGTGACGCTGCTGTTTAACAACGCCGGCGTCAATCTCTTCCAGAGCATCGAGGAGTCGAGCTACGACGACTGGGACTGGATCATGGGCGTCAATCTCCACGGTCCGATCAACGGCGTCATGACCTTCGTGCCGCGCATGATCCGCGCCGCGCAGCGCGGCTACGTCGTCAACACCGCCTCGATGGCGGGTTTTCTTGCCGCCGGCACCTGCGGCATCTACAACACCACCAAGTTCGCCGTGCGCGGCATGTCCGCATCACTGCGCGCGAGCCTCGCGCAGCACGGCATCGGTGTGTCGGTGCTGTGCCCGGGGCTGGTCAAGTCTCATATCTATGCGAGCGACGAGATACGGCCCGAGGCGCTCAAGGCCGGTGCCAGGCCGGTGAACACCGAGTTCGTCAAGCGCCTGGCGGAAGTGCACGAGTTCGGCATGGAGCCGGAGGTGATCGCCGCGAGGGTGCTCGAGGCGATGCGCGAGGACCGTTTCCACGTCTTCTCCCATCCCGAGTTCAGGGACGAGCTCGCCGAGGTGTTCGGCGAGACGCTCGCCGACTTTCGCGATTATCCGGTCGACCGCGGTCACGAGCAGCGCCTCGCCTTCGAGAAGACGCGCCGCGAGAGCTATCGCAAGCAGCGGCGCGGCCTCAAGGGGGGCTGAGCGTGCGCGTCGAAGCACTCGATCACGTGAACATCATCACGGGCAATCTCGAGGGCAGCGCGCGCTTCTACGCGGAAGTGTTCGGCCTCGAGGCGCGTGATGGGCCTGCGCCGCTGACGCACGAGAATGCACGCTGGATGTATGACGTCGCCGGCCGCGCCGTGATTCATCTCAACAGTCTCGAGTGCCCGCGCGCCTACGACCGCGAGGTGCGCGCGGGCCCGACCGGAGCGCTGCACCACGTGGCGCTGCGGTGCTCGGGCTACGACGAGTTGCGGGCGCGGCTTCAGGCGCGCGGTCTCGGGTACCGCATCAACGAGGTTGCCGCGATCGGTCTGAAGCAGATCTTCCTACTCGACCCGAACGACGTGCTCCTCGAGCTGAATTTCTTCGGCGCGTGAGAGCGGCGCGCCGCAGCTCGTGGTGCGCTGAGGCCAAATACGCCCTGCGCCGCGTCCTTCAGGCCCCGCCGCGAGTGCGCCAGCCTTGTTTGTAGGTCTCGCGCGCCACGCGGCTGTAGGGCACGGGACTCACGATCACGCGCACCTCGGTCTGGCGGTGCGGCTCGACCGTGCTCTTGCGCGTTCCGCCGTTCTCCTCTCCCCACACGACCCTGAGCTCGCTGCCGACCGGAATGTCCGGGCGTATCGTGGCGAGGCTCAACGCCTGCTTCTCGTTGTAGCTGTAGCCCGTGAACATCGATAGCCCGACCGTCCTGCCGTCGGCATCGATCACGCGGTCGTAGTTGGACGAGGCGTAGTTGGCGAGCGGCACGTCGAAGAACTTGTACTGCTCACCCTCCGGATTGAAGACCGAGGCCATGATCTTCGTCATGTCCTCCGGGTTCCAGGCGAGCGTCACCTTCTTGCGCTGTACCTCGGGCTTGAGGCGCTCGAGCGCTTCGCGACCGTGAAATTCGTGGTCGAAGCGGATGAACGAGCCGTAGCCGAGCTCGAAGGGGTTGAGGTAGTAGTCCTCGATGTTGTCGGACACGAAGCTGCCGCCGATCGAACCGGTGGCCTCGTAGCTGTCGGGGCCGAGCCACTGGCGATACGCCCGCAGCTTGTCGCCGCTATAGATCGCCGGAAGCGGTGAGGGAATCCAGCCCGATTCCAGCGTGTTCGCCGGGTACGCGCGGCTGCCGCACGGCAACATGCCGAACTCCTTGCCGGCCTCGAGAATGGCGGCGCGGATCTCCTCCTGCTCCGGGTACGGCCCCCAGATCTCCAGGCCCGGCGCGCCCGACATCCCGTGGCGCAGCGTGCGCACGGTGCGGCCGGCGATCTTCATGGTGGACATGGTGAAGAACTTCAGCTGCTCGAGCGGGCCGCCGTTGAGCTTCTCGATGACCGCCCAGGCCTTCGGCCCCTGAATCTGAAAGCGCCATACCGAGCGCGTCACGGGCCTGCCCATCGGGCGCATCGGCGAGCGGTCGTCGAGCTCGACCTTGACGTCGTAGCCGCCGGTCGCCGCATGAAAGCGCAGCCAGTCGGAGGCCGGGGCGCGCCCGACGTAGAGAAACTCCTCCGCGGCAAGGTAGAAGAGGATGCCGTCACCGACAACGTGACCGTAGGGTGTGGTCGGCACGTACTGCTTCGCCTTGTTCAGGGCGAAGCCCTGCATCGAGTTGATCGCGGTGTCGCTGAAGAGCCGCAGCGCATCCTTGCCGCGCACGTAGAGATTCACCATGTGATGCGTCTGGTCGAACAGCACGGCACTGTGCTGCCAGGCCCACATCTCGCTGCGCCAGTTGCTGAACTCCGGTGCTACCACCGGGTAGACGTAGGCGCCGAGCTGCGAGTTGCGCAGCAGCTGCACGGTATTGCCGGCTCCCGCCAGGAGCTCTTCAAGATTGCGCGCGGCCATGAGTCATTCCCCTCGTGTTTTTGTAGATGATATCGCAATTTGTATGTGACACAAACGAATCACCGACTGCTCACGTGGCTCGGTGCCAGCGCATCGCACGCCGCCCGCCGCGGACCGCGCAGAGGGCGGCTCACGGGCGGCGGGGTCTCAGCCGCATGCCCCTTTCACCCCGCAACGGCAATCACCACCTTGCCGAACAGCTCCGGCGAAGACTGGTATGCATAGGCGGCCTTGGCGGCGGCGAAATCGAACACCCGGTCCACTACGGGTTTCAGTCGGTGCGCGTCCACGAAGGCATTCAGATCACGGGCCATGGCGGCCGACCCCACGAAAATCCCGCGCAAGCTCGCACCCTTCACCATGAGCGGCATCGGGTTGGTATCGCCCTGCATCGACAGCACGCCGATGAGCGCGATCTCGCCGCCGAAGCCGACGGCCTGCATGGATTGCGCGAGCGTACCGAGCCCTCCCACCTCGACCACGTGGTGGATGGTGCCGCCGGCAAGCTCGGCCGCCTTCGCCCCCCACTGAGGCTCGGACTTGTAGTTGAGCGTCGCGTCGGCGCCGAGCTTGCGGGCACGCGTCAGCTTGGCGTCGCTCGAGGATGTCGCGACCACTCGCGCGCCGGCCGCCTTGGCGATACGCAGCGCGAGCAGCGACACGCCGCCGGTTCCGATGAGCAGTACGCTCTGGCCGCGCTCGAGCGGACGCACTCCGGTCATCAGCGCATTCCACGCCGTCACGCCGGCGCACGGCAGGGTCGCCGCCTCCTCGAAGCTCAAGGAGCTTGCGAGTTTGACGACGCCCGTCTCGGGCAGTGTCACGTACTCTGCCAGCATACCCTTGGCGGGCGGACAGCCGAGCGCGTCGCCTTTCACCGGCGACGGTGGTCCATCGAGCCAGCCCTGAAAGAAAGTGCCGGCCACGCGGTCGCCCGCGCTCAGCGACTTCACGCCAGCACCGACCGCCTCCACCACCCCGGCGCCGTCCGACAGTGGTACGCCGGCCACCTTGATGGCTGCGCCGAAGTACTTGCCGGCAGCGATGGCCTGGTCGCGGTAGTTGAGCGACGTGGCGCGCACACGGATGAGCACCTCCCCGGGCGCCGGATCCGGCCGCGACACCACGACCAACGCGAGCTGCGCGACGGACGTGCATCCCGCCGGCAGCTGCCATGCGCGCATTTTCACTCCATTCATCGTGCCTCTCCCGACCAGGTGCGCAACCCCGGCGCCGTGCGATCCTCACCGGCGAGCGCCCGCGCCACCGCCGGACGTGCCCGCATCTTCTGTCCCCAGGCGAGGAGCCGCGGGCAGCGCTTGCCGATCTCGAGTTCGGGGAACATGCGTTCCACCGACACGCCGCAGTAGGAGAAGAAGTTGATGTCGGCGAGAGTGTAGTCGTCGCCGGCGATCCAGGCGGTGCGTGCAAGCTGCTGCTCCACCTTGTCGACCGCATAAAGGATCTTCTCGGTCGCGTGCGCCAGATCCTGCTCGCTGAAACCCGAGCGCGCCGTGCGCCACTTCTTGCGCTGGTCGGGCAGCGGTATGCGCTCCATGAGCCGGTCGAACTCACCACTCTCGACGCTGCGCGCGATGATACCGACCATGCGGTGCCAGCCGTGCATGGAGACGTAGTTCATCACCTGCTCGTCGCAGAACTTGTTCCAGTAACGCATGCGCGCCGCGCCGACCGGGTCGCGTGGCCGCAGCGGGACGTCGGGAAAGACGTCCTCCAGGTACTCGTTGATGACGGTAGTGTGCGTGATGATCGCGCCGTCGTGATCGAGCACCGGTACCTGACCTTCGGGGTTGATCGCCAAGAACCAGGGCTCGTGCTGCTCGAACTTGTGCAGATCGACGTAGATGCTCCGATAGGGCAGGCCCTTCTCGATGAGCGGGATCATCGACTTCAGCGAGTTCGCCAGCGGCTCTGCGTGATAGTACTTGAGGGTCATGATCGCCTTACCGTGGTGTGAGAGTGCCGAGAATCCCGCCGTCGACCGCGATGGTTTGCGCCGTAATGTGGCTGGCGCGGTCGGAGAGCAGGAAGCAGGCGAGCTCTGCGAGCTCATCCGCCGTACCGATGCGGCCGAGGGGCACGGACCCGGCGAGCCGCTCGCGGATCGCCTGCGGCGGTGCGGCCGGATCGAGCTGCATGAGCATCGGCGTCTCGATGAGGCCCGGCAGAACGCAGTTGACGCGCACGTTGTACGGCGCCGCCTCGACTGCCGCCGCGCGCACCAAGCCGAGCACGCCGTGCTTCGAGGCGACGTACGCGATGTTATTGGGCATGCCGCGCTCGCTGGCGAGACTGCCGGTGACGACGATGCTGCCGTTGCGGCGCTCGCGCATCGCCGGCAGCACGCGCTTGATCGCCCAGTAGACGCTCAGCAGGTTGGTGCGCAGTACCGCGTCGAACTGCTGATCGTCGTACTCCCAGAGCGGCGCGAAGCGCCCGCCGGTACCGGCATTGGCGAAAAGTCCCGCGACCGGGCCGAAGGTGCGCTCGGCGGCATCGATCGCTGCCAGCAGCGCGCCGCGCTCTGCGACATCGGCGACGCCATAAGCGGCCGTACCGCCGGCGGCGGCGATCGCGCGGACGGCCGCCGCGAGCTTCGCCTCGTTGCGCGCGACGAGGTACACCTGGGCACCGCGGCGCGCGAGGAGCCTGGCCGCCGCCAGCCCGATGCCGCTCGAGGCGCCGGTAACGAGCACGTGGCGGCTGGCGAACTCGCTCACTTCAGCCCCAGGACCCGTGCCGCGTTGTCCTTCATGATGCCGGGCAGCACCTCGGGCTTGAAGCCGACCTGCTGCGCCGCCTGCAGCCACTTGTCGGGACGAATCAGCGGGAAATCCGAGCCGAACATCATCTTCGTCTTCAGCGGGCCGTTGGCGTACTGGATGATCTGCGGCTGAAAATACTTCGGGCTCCAGCCGGAGAGGTCGATGTACACGTTGTCCTTGTGCAACGCCATCGACAGGCTCTCGTCCACCCAGGGCCAGCTCGGGTGGGCCAGCACGATCTTCATGTCCGGAAAATCGACGGCAACGTCATCGACCAGCATCGGCTGGCCCCATTTCAGGCGCACGCCGCCGCCGCCGGGAAGCCCCGTGCCCATGCCCGAGTGGCCGGTGTGAAAGATGGCCGGCAGCCTGTGCCCGGCGATTACTTCGTAGATCGGGTAGGCAACGCGATCGGCAGGATGGATGTCCTGCATGATGGGATGGAATTTGAAGCCGCGCACCCCGTGGTTCTCGATGAGGTCGCGTGCCTCGCGCGCGCCCATCCTGCCCTTGCGTGGATCGATCGAGGCGAAGGGTATGACGATGTCGTCGTTCTTCGCCGCGTGCTCGGCGATTTCGTAATTGCTGACGCGGCGCGCACCGAGGCTGCTCTCACTGTCCACCGTAAACAGGCAGAACGCGATCTGCTGCGCGCGGTAGATGTCGATGATCTCGGGTATCTTCGGCCGCGCGCGCGGCGCCTTGAAATAGGCCGAGGCCGCGTCGAAGAAACGCGCCATCACCGGATCTTCGGGATCGTGGCACGGGACATCGGCATGTACGTGCACGTCGATGGCGCGGATCCGGGAAAGATCGATCATGCAGGCACGCTCAGGCGAGCATCTTGGGGGCTGTCCGCAGCGACTGTTCGATCTCCGCGGCCCGATCGCGCTTGATGGGCACATCCCGCCCCGCCTGCACCGCCGGCCGCGCGCCGACCAGCGCCAGCCAGCGCCTGAGATTTGCGAACTCATCCACGGTTACCCCGGACCACTCGTAGCCCGAAACCCAGGGCCACAGGGCCATGTCCGCGATCGAGTACTCGCCGGCGATGTACTCGTGGCTCGCGAGCTGGCCATCGAGCACGGCGAAGAGCCGTGTCACCTCGCGCTGATAGCGATCGATCGCCGCCTGGATCTTCTCCGGGAAGTAACGGAAGAACACGTTCGCCTGCCCCATCATGGGGCCAACCCCGGACATCTGGAACATCAGCCACTGGATCACGCGGCTGCGGCCGTGCACGTCCCGCGGCAGGAACTTACCGGTCTTCTCCGCCAGGTAGAGCAGGATTGCGCCGGACTCGAACACCACGAAGCCGTCGTCCTCGAGGGTCGGAATGCGGCCGTTAGGGTTGAGCTTGACGTACCAGTCGGCCTTCTGCTCGGCGGAAGCAAAGTCGATCACCCGAACCTCGTAGGGCAAGCCCATCTCCTCGAGCGCAATCGAGACCTTCCAGCCGTTGGGCGTCGCTGCCGTATAGAGTCTGATGGCCATGTTCCGTCCTTTCCTCAGCCCCAGCGGTTGATTTCCGGCCCGACGCTCCAGCTTGCGGCCGGCTGCGCGCTGCGTGCGAGCGCGAGCGCCCCCGTGACGGCGGGAGTGTCCCTGACGCGCGCCAGCCACGCCGCAGTGCGCGATTTTGCGGCGAACGCTTCGGGCACCAGCGCCACCATGCCGGCCAGCCAGGCGAAGCTCTCGAGATCGGCGATCGAGAAAGCACCCATCAGCCAGTCGCGATCAGCGAGTCGCTCCTCGAGCCTGTCCACGGCCTGGTGGATCTTGATACGGCTGTCGGCCAGCTGCTCGGCGGAAAACTCTCCTGCCATGATCTGCTGCCAGCGCGCGCGCAGATCGAGGCTGTCGATCTTCTCGAGAATCCCCGCTTCGGCGCGCGGCGGGTATGCACGGCAGCCGAGATAAGCGGCCGCCGGTGCCGTTCGCTCGATCATCTGCCGGCACCAGCGCATCGTCTCCCAGCGGGCGTACGGTTCGGCCGGGCGCAGCGCGGCGCCCTGCCCCACGTCGTCGAGATAACAGGCGATGAACACCGAATCGCTCAGCGCCTCGCCATCGACGACGAGCACCGGGCCCTCGCCCTCGATGCTCATCGCCACGAGCGGCTCATGCGCAAACGGCAGTGCGTGTCGTTGGCCGCGCGCGAGATCGATGTAGCGCAGCTCCGCCGGCAGCTGCTTGGCAAGGAGCGTCGCGAGCACCGTCAGCGACGGGCCGTTGGGCTCGCCGTGATAGAGCGTTATCCTCATGCGACCGGTCCCCGGCCGATATGCGGTTGCTCGAGGATCGCCACGCGCTTGACGAGGCTGGTCCGTCCGAGCGCCCAGCATGCCTTGGTGGCGGGGCGCGCATAGATGGCACGCAGCCAGCGCAGGATGTTGGGGGTCAGCTCATCATTTGACAGCGACGGCTGCGACAGCGGCAGCGCATACGCGAGATTGAACCCGTTGATGTCGGCGAGGCTGTACTGACCGCTCGCGAGCCACGGACGCCGCGCGAGCTCCTGCTCGAGCATGCGGATACCCTGCGCCACACGCCGCCGGGACTCCTCCATCTCCGTCGCGCTGAATTGCCCGCTGATCGCCTTGCGCCAGGCGACGCGCCGCTCGGGCAGCGGGATCCGCTCGATCGCCGCCTCGAGCTCCTTCGGGTCCCTGGAACGGACCGACGGACCAACGAACACGCTCCAGCCGATCATGGAAAAACTCGGACCGAGCCACTGGTCCATGAACTTCATCCACCAGCGCACGCGCCAACGGTCGCGCGGGTCTTCCGGCATGAGGCGCGGACCCTCGAACGCCTCCTCGACGTATTCCATGATCGCGGTCGATTCGGTGAGTACGCGGCCGCCGTGCAGCATCGCCGGGATGGTCCCCTGCGGATTGACGGCGAGATATTCCGGCTTGTGCTGATCGAAATTGAGCAGGTCGAGGTAACGGCTGTCGAACGCCACGCCTTTTTCCATCAGCGCCAGCATGGGCTTGCCGGAGTTGGCATTCGGCTCCCAATGGTACAAGGTGACGCTGGGCATCAGGCCGACCCCCTGCTTTTGTAAGTGTTGCATACCATTGGCGCGGCTACCGGTCAAGACGCCTCGGGTGCGTCGAAGGCGAGTCCCACGTAGTTCTCCGCCAGCGACCGGGATGCTGCGGGCGAGCGGGCCAGATACTCCAACTCAGCCGACTGCAGACGGCGGGCGAACGGATCCGCGGAGCAGCGGTGCATGAGGGTGGTGAACCACCAGGAGAAGCGAGTGGCCTTCCATACCCGGCTCAGCGCGCGGGCGGAATACGCCTCGAGCAGCGTCGCGCTGCCACTGCGATAAAACTCGATCAGACCCTGCGACAGCACCCGCACGTCCGCCGCCGCTAGATTCAGGCCCTTCGCGCCGGTGGGAGGGACGATATGCGCCGCATCGCCCACCAGGAACAGCCGTCCGAAGCGCATGGGTTCGGTGACGAAACTGCGCAACGGCACGATGCTCTTCTCGAGTGACGGCCCGGTCACGAGGCGTGCTGCATCCCGCTCGGGCAGCCGCGCGCGCAGCTCGTCCCAGAAGCGACTGTCCGGCCACTGCTCAACCTGGTCCTCGAGCGAGCACTGCACGTAGTAGCGGCTGCGGCCCCGTGAGCGCATGCTGCACAGGGCAAATCCCCTCTCGTGGTTGGCGTACACCAGCTCCTCGTGCAGCGGCGGCACGTCGGCGAGCAACCCGAGCCAGCCGAAGGGGTAGACGCGCTCGTACTGCGTCAGGCTGTCCCGCGGTATGGCAGCGCGGGTGACGCCATGGTACCCGTCGCAACCGGCGACAAAATCGCAGCGCAGCTCCCGGCATGCGCCTGCATGGCTGTAGCTGACATGCGGCGTTCGTGTGTCGAGGTCGTGCAAGGCGACGTCGCTCACCTCCCACAGCAGCGCCCCGGGCTCGGTCGCGCGGGCCTGCACCAGGTCGCGCTGCAGCTCGTTCTGCCCGTACACAAGAACGCTCTTGCCCGTGAGTCCTTTGAGGTCTATGCGGTGGCGCCCATTGGCGAAGGCAACGTCGAAGCCGTCATGAACGAGACCTTCCTGCATCATGCGCGTACCCACCGCCGCTTGCTGCAGGAGCTCGACGGTCGTCCACTCCAGAAGCCCCGCGCGGATGCGGGCCTGCACGTGATCTCTCGACTGGCACTCGAGCACCACCGAGTCGATCCCGCTGCGGGACAGGAGCTGCGCGAGCAACAGCCCCGAGGGGCCCGCGCCGATGATCGCCACCTGGCTCGCGCGCACGGTGACTCCGCGGCGACTCATGCTCTCGCCGCAGGGCGGATCATCTGCCCGCCGGCGGCCTCGCGCGCATGACGGCGCAGCCCTTCCACGAGTTGCGCCTGCACTTCGGTCGGTCGCCAGTCGCGGCGCACCGTGAGACCGATCGAGCGGGTCACGGCTCCGAGCGGATGCGGCAAGGCAACCAACTGGCCGGTTTCGAGCTCATGGTGGATCTGGTGCTCCGAGAGGAGCATCACCCGGTCGCTCGCGATGAGCATCGAGCGCGCCGCCACCAGTGAGTTGCACTCGATCGGCGCCGCCCGGCACGGCCCATCGAGTCGACCGATCAGCGCATCGAAGTGGCGCCGCAGCGGCGAATCGCGCCGCGGCGCGATCCAGGGAAATTGCGCCAGGGCCGCGAGCGTCGGCGGGCCGCCAGCCGCGAGGGGGTGGTGAGCCCCCACGACGATCGCCAGCGGGTCATCGAACAGGTGTTCCTGCACGACGTCCTCGTAGGGAACCGGGTCGCGCAATGCCCCGACCAGCACATCCGCGCGGCCGGAGCGCAAAGCACCCAACATGCTCTCATACGGTCCGTCCAGAATGCTGATCCCGTGCTCGGGCCGTGCCGCCGCGAACTCGAGGACGGCCCGCGCCACCAGCACGCTGCGCGCCAGTGGCATGGCGCCGATCGTCGTCGAGCCGCTGCCGGTGCCCTGCGCCGCCGCAACCTCAGCCTGGGCCTGAGCGATCTCGGTAAACGCCAGGCGCGTGCGCACGGCGAGCTTCTGCGCCTCGCGCGTCGGGCGTACCCCGAAGCTGGTGACTTCGAAGAGCGAGGTGCCGAGCGATCTCTCGAGCTGCCGTGCAGCGCGGTGCAGCGCGGTGCGGGCGCACCCCACACGGCGTGCGGCGCGGGCAAACGCGCCCTCCTCCACCACCGCGATCAGTGCATTAAGTTGAGTGGAGGAGATGCTCGAGAGTACGTCGCGCGCGGCCGCATCCGCCGACCGCGCGCGCGCCGCCCCCAGGGCTTCGCGCAGCATCTGCAGGGCGCGCTCGACCCTGACGGCGGCCGCGTGCCCGGCGCCGGTGAGCTCGAGCCCGCAGTAACTGCGCTGCATCAGGCGTGCTCCCAGGGCCGTCTCGATCTGGCCGACGGCCTGGGTGACCGCGGGCTGGCTCAGGTGCGCGGCCCGGGCCGCCGCGCTCACGCTGCCGCGCCGGACCACCTGGTCGAACAGCACGAGGTGCCGCAGGTTCGGCGCAGCCGAGGAAACGCGCGGGGCGCGGACCGTCATGTCCACAATTTCTTATACCCGGTCCTGAATTGCAATTACCCGTTCGGGATGCAGCTGTTGGACAATCCGCCACCGTGCATGCCAACGCTTCCCGTGCGGGTACCTGCCATGAATGTCGTGTACACGAATATTCGCCGCGCTGATCCTGAGGTGGTCGAGGGGCTGGCGCATTACGGCGTCGCCACCGTCCACGAGGCGCAGGGTCGCACCGGGCTTCTCGGTCCGACCCTGCGGCCGATTTACCCCGGTGCTCGTATCGCGGGGCCTGCGGTGACCGTGAGCCTGCCGCCGGCCGACAACTGGATGATCCACGTCGCGGTCGAGCAGTGTCAGGCCGGTGATGTGCTGGTTGTCGCGCCCACGTCCTACTCTGACGCCGGCTATTTCGGCGAGCTGCTCGCCGCCTCGCTCGCGGCGCGCGGGGTTCGCGGTCTCGTCATCGATGGCGGCGTGCGTGATGTCCGTGACCTGACCAACATGGGCTTCCCCGTCTGGTCCAAGGCGGTACACGCGCAGGGAACCGTGAAGGAAACGCTGGGTTCGGTGAATGTCACCGTCGTGTGCGCCGGCGGCCTCGTCAGCCCAGGTGATGTGGTCATCGCCGACGATGACGGCGTGTGCATCGTGCCGCGCATCGAGGCGGGCGCAGTGCTCAAGGCGAGCGAAGCGCGCGAAGCCAAGGAAGCCAGGACGCGCGAGCGTCTGCAAAAGGGCGAGCTCGGTCTGGATATCTACGACATGCGTGAGAAATTGACACAGCGCGGCCTGCTCTACCGGCCGCAGTCGCCGGCGGAGTGAGACGCCATGCTGCGCGCCATACCCGCGACGCTCATGCGCGGCGGCACGTCCAAGGGACTCTATTTTCACGTCAAGGATCTGCCGCGCTCCGCGTCGGCGCGCGACCGCACGCTGCTCGCGGCCATGGGATCGCCGGATCCCCGCCAGATCGACGGCGTGGGCGGTGCCCACCCGCTCACCAGCAAGGTCGCGGTCATCGGTCCCGCGAGTCGCGCGGATGCCGACGTCGACTACCTGTTCCTTCAGGTCGTCGTTGACAAGGCGGAAGTGAGCGACTCGCAGAACTGCGGCAACATCCTCGCCGGCGTCGGTCCGTGGTCGATCGAGAACGGACTGGTGCGCGTTGCGGGGAACTCCACTGCGGTCCGCATCCACATGCTCAACACCGGGAGTATCGCCGTCGCGCATGTGCCGACACCCGGTGGCGCGGTGGAATACGAAGGGGACGCGCGTATCGATGGCGTACCCGGGAGCGCGGCGGCGATACCGATCGATTTTCTCGACGTTGCCGGATCCTCGTGCGGCAAGCTGTTTCCGACCGATGGCAACGTCGATCGCATCGAGGGGATCGAGGTGACCTGCATCGACAACGGCATGCCGGTCGTGCTGATGCGCGCCAGCGATCTCGGCAAGCGGGGCGATGAGGCGCCCGAAGAGCTCGAGGCCGACGCAGCGCTCAAGGCCCGCATCGAGCAGCTGCGGCTCGCCGTGGGACCGCGCATGAACCTCGGTGACGTGGCGCGCAAGACCGTGCCCAAGATGTGCCTGGTGTCGGGGGCACGACGCGGCGGCACCATTCATACGCGGACCTTCATACCACACCGCGTGCACGAGGCCATCGGGGTGCTGGGAGCGGTGAGCGTCGCCACCGCCTGCGTCGCGCCCGGCTCGGTGGCCGCACAGGTCGCGGGCCTCACGCCTCGCTCGGGGTCACAGCGGCTCGAGATCGAGCATCCATCCGGTTTCTTCACCGTCGAGATGGACGTGCGCCTCGACGGCAGCACCGTCACGGTGCGGCGTTCGGCGCTGCTGCGCACCGCGCGCAAGCTGATGCAGGGTGAGGTGTTCGTCCCGGCGAGCGCGTGGTGATGATGATGGAGGGATGCGTGACGCCGTTGCCACAGCACGTTGCGCTCATCGGGCTCGGCGAGGTCGGCCAGGTCCTTGCGAACGACCTGCGGCGTACGGAAAGCATTGAGCTTCGGGCCTGGGATCGCCTCTTTCCGCTCGCGGGCAGCGAGCCGCAGCGCGCCGCGGCGGCGCTCACCTTTGTGCGCTCGGCCAGCTCGATGGCCGAGGCGGTGCGTGGCAGCGCACTCGTGGTCTGTGCGGTCACGGCGGGCGAATGTCACGCGGCCGCAGCCGAAGCCGCGCTGGCGCTCGCCCCGGGTACCTTCTACCTGGATCTCAACTCGGTCTCGCCGCGCACCCGGAGCCAGGCCGCGCACGCGATCGAGGCGGCCGGTGGACGCTACGTCGAAGCGGCGGTGATGTCGCCGATCGTGCCCAAGCGGATCGCCTCGCCCATCTGGCTCGGCGGCCCGCACGCCAAGGCGTTCCTGCCGCTGGCGCAGGCTCTGGGTTTCAGCGGTGCCGGGGTGTACGCGGAGTCGATCGGCACGGCCTCGGCGGCCAAGATGTGCCGCAGTGTCATCGTGAAGGGCATGGAAGCGCTGCTCGCCGAGTCGCTGCTCAGCGCACGGCGTTACGGCGTCGAGGACGTCGTGATCGCCTCGCTCCAGGACCTCTTTCCGCTCGGCAACTGGCGCAAGCTCGCCCATTACATGATTTCCCGCTCGCTGCAGCACGGTCAGCGGCGCGCCGAGGAGATGCGCGAGGCGGCCCGAACGGTGGCGGAGTCGGGCTTGGAGCCCTGGATGAGCCGTGGCAGTGTCGAGCGGCAACAGTGGGCCGCGGGCCACGCCGCGGCACTCACCGAGGGAGAGCTGGGCGCCATGCTCGATCGCATGCTCGCGCAGATCCCGGCGCCCGAGGCCGGGCGTGCAGCGGCGACGGCGCCCGGGCGATCACTGGAGGCTGCCCGCCAATGATCATCGATTGTCACGGCCACTACACGACGGCGCCCGCGGCGCACCAGAAATTCCGTGACGCACAGCTCGCGGGCCTCAAGGACCCGACCGCCCCCGCCGCGCGGCCCGGCGCCATATCCGACGATGAGATTCGCGACAGCATCGAGAAGAATCAGCTGCGGCTGCAGCGCGAGCGCGGTGCGGACCTCACGCTTTTCTCACCACGCGCCTCGGCCATGGGCCATCACGTCGGCAACGAGGCGATCTCCAGCGCCTGGACGCGCGCGAACAACGACCTCATCAAGCGCGTGGTCGACCTGTATCCGGAGAACTTCGTCGGCGTGTGCCAGTTGCCGCAGTCGCCAGGCGTGCCCATCGCCAATTCCACCGCTGAACTCGAGCGCTGCGTGGACGAGCTGGGCTTTGTCGGCTGCAACCTGAATCCAGATCCTTCCGGCGGTCACTGGACGTCCCCGCCGCTCACCGCTCGGCATTGGTACCCCTTCTACGAGAAGATGGTCGAACTCGACGTGCCGGCGATGATCCACGTCTCGGCCTCGTGCAATCCGAACTTTCACGCGACCGGCGCTCACTACATCAACGCCGACACGACGGCCTTCATGCAGTTCATCGAAGGCGATCTGTTCCGCGACTTTCCCACGCTGCGCTTCATCATCCCGCACGGCGGCGGGGCCGTTCCCTATCACTGGGGGCGCTACCGTGGCCTGGCCGACATGCTGAAGCGCCCGCCGCTCGAGGAACACGTGATGAAGAACGTGTTCTTCGACACCTGCGTGTACCACCAGCCGGGTATCGATCTTCTGGTGCGCGTCATCGACGTCGGCAACATCCTGTTCGGCTCCGAGATGGTGGGTGCGGTGCGCGGCATCGACCCGCGCACCGGGCATTACTTCGACGACACCCGGCGTTATATCGACGCGCTTGCCCTGTCCACCGCGGACAAAGAGCGGATCTTCGCCACCAACACGCGCCGGGTGTTCCCCCGTCTCGACGCCCTCCTCAAGGCGAGGGATCTGTGAGTCCGCAGCCGATCATCCGTCCCGGTGATGCCGCGTGGCCAGCGACGCCGGCCAGCGGAGCGTTCACGACCGACCAGGACTGGTTGCCGTTTCACCCGGCGCCCCGTCGGCCACAGTTCCTGCCGCCCGCCGGTGCCGTGGACGCCCACTGCCACGTGTTCGGGCCCGGGGCTGAGTTTCCCTATGCCACGGAGCGCCGCTACACGCCGTGCGACGCGCCGCGAACGAAGCTGTTCGGCCTGCGCGACTACCTGGGGTTCGAGCGCAACGTCGTCGTTCAGGCCACCTGTCACGGGAGCGACAATCGCGCGCTGGTCGATGCGTTGCAGAACGCCGCTGGCCGGGCGCGTGGTGTCGCAACCGTGTCGGTGAGCATCAGCGAGCGCGAGCTTGCGGCGCTGCACGAGGCCGGGGTGCGCGGCGTGCGCTTCAATTTCGTCCGGCGGTTGGTCGACACCACTCCGCGCGAAGTGCTACAGGCGATCGCCCGCCGCGTCGCGCCGCTCGGCTGGCATGTGGTCATCTACTTCGAGGCCGCGGAGCTGCCGGAGCTCTACGACTTCTTCGCCTCCCTGCCCGCGACCGTGGTGGTCGACCACATGGGTCGACCGGACGTCACGCGACCGGTCGATGGGCCGGAGTTCGAGCTGTTCGTCAAGCTGCTGCGCGAGCATCCCAACATCTGGTCGAAAGTGAGCTGCCCCGACCGACTCTCGAAGAGCGGGCCTCCGGACTACGCGGACGTGGTGCCCTTCGCCCGACGGATCGTGGCAAGCTTCCCGGAGCGGGTCCTGTGGGGTACGGATTGGCCCCATCCGAACCTCAAGTCGCACATGCCGGATGACGGTGCATTGGTCGATTTCATACCGAAGGTGGCGACCACCGCGGCGCTGCAGCGCCGGCTGCTCGTCGATAACCCACAGCGTCTTTACTGGAGCCGCTAATGGCGCGCATCACCGCTGGCGTCACGACCTCGCACGTCCCCGCGATTGGCGCCGCGCTCGACAACGGCAAGGCACAGGACGCCTATTGGGCGCCGATGTTTGCCGGCTATGAGTTCTCCAGGCGCTGGATCGCGCAACAAAAGCCCGACGTCATACTCCTCGCCTACAACGACCACGCCACCGCCTTCAGTCTCGACATCGTGCCGACCTTCGCTATCGGCTGCGCCGAGCAGTTCGCCCCGGCCGACGAGGGGTGGGGTCCGCGACCCGTGCCGGTGGTACGCGGACATGCCGAGCTCGCCTGCCACATCGCCCAGGCGGTGATCCAGCAGGATTTCGATCTCACCATCGTCAACCGCATGGATGTCGATCACGGCCTCACGGTGCCACTGTCGTTGCTCTTCGGCCAGGTCTCGGCCTGGCCGGTGCGCGTCATTCCCTTGCCGGTCAACGTGGTGCTCTATCCGCCACCCTCCGGCCACCGCTGCTACGAGCTCGGCAAAGCGATCCGCAAGGCGGTCGATTCGTTCGATGCCGAGCTGAACGTGCAGATCTGGGGTACCGGCGGGATGAGCCATCAGCTGCAGGGAGCGCGTGCGGGTCTCATCAACCGCAAGTGGGACCAGCAGTTCATCGACCGGCTGATCGACGAGCCGGCGGCCCTCGCGCGCATGCCGCACATCGAGTACGTGCGCGAGGCGGGCTCGGAAGGGATCGAGCTGGTGATGTGGCTCATCATGCGCGGTGCGCTCAACGAGAAGGTGCGCACCGTGCACCGCTTCTATCATGTGCCCGCCTCGAACACCGCCGTGGGCCACCTGATCCTGGAGAACCTGCCATGAAAATCATCGTCGCCGGGGCCGGTGCGTTCGGCACGAAACACCTCGATGCTATCAAGGCCATCGGCGGCATCGAGGTGGTGTCGCTCGTGGGCCGCACGCTCGAGCCGACCCGCGCAGTGGCACAGAAGTACGGCATTGCGCACGTGACCACCAACCTCAACGAGGCGCTCGAGCGACCCGGCGTCGTCGCCGCGATCCTCGCGACCCCGACGCAGCTGCATGCCGCTCAGGCCATGGCATGTCTCGAGGCCGGCAAGCACGTGCAGGTCGAGATACCGCTCGCCGACAATCTCAGGGACGCGCAGGCGGTCGCCGATCTGCAGCAGCGGACCGGCCTGGTCTGCATGGTCGGGCACACGCGGCGCTTCAATCCTTCGCACCAGTGGATCCACAGGCGCATCACACAGCGCGAGCTCTCGCTGCAGCAGATGGACGTGCAGACCTATTTCTTCAGGCGCACCAACATCAATGCACTCGGCCAGCCGCGCTCCTGGACGGACCACCTGCTTTGGCATCACGCGGCGCACACGGTGGATCTCTTTGCCTACCAGAGCGGTGCGCCGGTGACGATCGCGCACGCGGTGCAGGGGCCGATGCACCCGACGCTCAAGATCGCCATGGACATGTCCATCCAGCTCAAGAGTGCGAGCGGGGCGATCTGCACGCTGTCGCTGTCCTTCAACAACGACGGACCGCTCGGCACGTTCTTCCGCTACATCTGCGACAACGGCACCTATATCGCGCGCTACGACGACCTGATCGACGGCAAAGAGCAGAAGATCGATGTGTCGCGCGTCGATGTGTCGATGAACGGCATCGAGCTGCAGGACCGCGAGTTCTTCGGCGCGATACGCGAGCACCGCGAACCGAACGCCAGCGTCGCTCAGGTACTGCCCTGCTACCGCACGCTCGCAGACCTCGAGCGGGCGCTCAACGCGCAGGATTAGAGGCAAGCACAACGCTGGAAGCACGTTTCGGATCGGGGGAGGCGTTATGGGTCAGGTAGGGTTCGGACAGCCGGACGACGGCGTCATCCAGATGGCCTACGTCGTGGCGGACCTGCGCGCGGCGATCGCACTGTGGTCCCGGACGTTGCGCATCGGCCCGTGGTTCATGCTCGAGCATTTCAGCGGCGAAGACCCCGTGTACCGTGGACAGCCATCGCGGGCGGACGTGGCGCTCGCCATGAGCTTCGCCGGGCACATGAACATCGAGCTCATCCAGCCGCACAACGACGCACCGTCCGTCTACCGCGAGGTGATCGAGCAGCGTGGCTACGGCTTCCACCACTTCGGCGTGGCGACCTGGAATTTCGATGCGGCGGTCGCGCAGTACGAGCGCGAGGGCTACGCGCTCGCCTTCCGCGCCGCCGTGCCGAGTGGCGGCCGCGTGGGGTACATGGATACCACGGCCGTCCTGCCGGGCTTCACCGAACTGATCGAGCTCGGAGGTGCCTTCGAAGAGGTCTTCGGCCGCTTCTACCGCGCGAGCATCGGCTGGGACGGCAAGGACCCCATTCGCTCCTTCATCTGACATGCGCTACGAACAACGTCTGATCTGGGTGCTCGGCATCACCTTCGGCTTCCTGTTCTTCGACCGCAACGCGGCCAGCTTCCTGATGCCGTTCGTCGCACGGGATCTGCACTTCAACAATCAACAGGTCGGCCTCACTGCCTCGGCGCTTTCCTTTACCTGGGCGGTCTCGGCATTCCTCGGCGGTGCGCTGTCGGACCGCACCGGCAGCCGCAAGCCGGTACTGCTCGCCAGCACGATTGCGTTCTCGCTGTGCTCGTTCCTCTCGGGCCTCGCCGGGTCGTTCGTCGCGCTGTTCGCGGCGCGGCTCCTCATGGGGCTCGTGGAAGGACCGTTCATGCCCGTGTGCCAGTCGCTCCTGGCAGCCGAGTCGGATCCGGGCAGGCGCGGACACAACATGGGCGTGATGCAGAACTTCGGCAGCAACATCCTCGGTTCCTTCGCCGCTCCGCTGGTGCTGGTGGCCATTGCCGAAAACTCCAGCTGGCGCATGGCGTTCTTTCTCGCCGGCGTACCTGGGCTCGTCATGGCGGCGCTGATCGCCCGCTACGTGCACGAGCCGCAGCACAAGCCCCTGCCGGCAAGCGCCGACGCCGGCGCCGCGATGAGTTACCTCACGATGCTGAGGTTTCGCAACGTGGCTCTGTGCGTGCTCATGAGCATCTTCATGGTCTCCTGGATGGTGCTCGGCTGGGCCTTCCTTCCGCTGTTCTACGTCAAGGTGCGCCAGCTGTCCTCGGGCGAGATGAGCGTGCTCATGAGCCTGCTGGGGCTGTCTGCCGCGTTCTTCAGTTTTGTCGTTCCGGGGCTTTCTGACCGGCTCGGCCGCCGCCCGGTCGTGTTGGCGTGCAACCTGCTCGGTGTGCTGGTGCCGCTCGCCGCGCTCTACTGGCACGGTTCGCTCTTCCTGCTCGGAGCACTGATCTTCATCGGCTGGGCGGCGAGCGGTACCTTTCCGCTCTTCATGGGGACCATCCCGTCCGAGACCATTCCTGCGCGCTACGTGGCCACCTCGATGGGGCTCACCGTGGGCGTCGGGGAGGTCCTCGGCGGCGTGAGCGCCCCCGCGCTGGCGGGTACGGCGGCGGACCACTTCGGTCTCACGGCCCCGCTTCTCATCCAGGCGGGTTGCGCGCTCGGTGGAGCACTGCTGGCGCTCGCGCTGAAGGAGACGGCGCCGCGTCGCGTGGCCACGCTCGCGAGACGGTCTCAACTTGCGACCTGAAGGCACGGCATGCAGGACCTGAGCACCACCGTTCGCGAGGCGGTGTTTGCGCTGCTGCGCGACTTCGGCCTCACCACCATCTTCGGCAATCCGGGCTCCACTGAGCTGCCGATGTTCCGCGACTTTCCGGCCGATTCCCGCTACGTGCTGGGGCTGCAGGAGTCGCTGGTAGTCGCCATGGCGGACGGTTTTGCCCAGGCGCGGGGTAGCGCCGCGTTCGTGAATCTGCACTCGGCCATCGGCGTCGGACACGCCATGGGGAGCCTGTTCACGGCCTGTCGCAATCAAACGCCGCTCGTGGTGACGGCCGGCCAGCAGGCGCGCTCGATCCTGCCGTTCGAGCCCTTTCTCTACTCGGAGCAGGCGACCAATCTGCCACGGCCGTACGTCAAGTGGAGCTGCGAGCCCGCGCGCGCCGCAGACGTGCCGGCGGCCGTGGCGCGCGCCTTCTTCACCGCCATGCAGCCCCCGCGCGGGCCGACGTTCGTGTCGGTGCCGGTCGATGACTGGGACCGGCCGTGCTCGCTCGCGACTCGCCGCGTGGTCAGCACCACGCTCATCGGCGATCCGGCACTGCTGAGCCGGGCGGCCGCCATGCTGGCTGCCGCGCGCCGCCCGGTGCTGGTGGTCGGAGCCTCGGTGGCCCGCGATGGCGCCTGGCACGAGGTCGTCGCCCTCGCCGAGCGGCACCAGGCCGCCGTCTGGGTGAGTCCGCTCTCATCGCGCAACAGCTTCCCGGAACGGCATCCGCTGTTCGCCGGCTTCTTGCCCGCGGACCGCGAGCAGATCGTCGCGCGCCTCGAGGGGAGCGACCTGATCCTGGTGCTCGGAGCCCCGGTGTTCACCTATCACGTCGAGGGACACGGTCCGCACGTGCCGGAGGATGCCGCCCTCGTGCAGCTCACGGACGATCCGGCCGCCGCGGCGCGCGCCCCCGTGGGACTGTCGATCGTCACTGACCTTAAGCCCGGCATCCGCGCGCTGCTTGCCGCGCAGGCCCCCGCAAGAGCTGCACCGGCCGTGCCCGTGCGGCCGGCGCCGCTACCGCCCGAGCGCCTCACCGACCGCTATCTGCTGCAGCAGATCGCGACGCTGCGGCCCGCCGGCAGCATCCTCGTGGAGGAGGCACCGAGCAGCCGCGGACCGCTGCACGATCATCTGCCGATACTCGAGCCTGACTCTTTCTACACCTGTGCGAGCGGCGGGCTCGGCTACGGCCTGCCGGCGGCGGTCGGCGTCGCTCTCGCCCGACCGAAGCGCAAGGTGATCGCGCTGCTCGGCGACGGCTCGGCCATGTATTCGATCCAGGGACTGTGGAGCGCCGCGCAGCTTGCGCTGCCCGTTGCCTTCGTGATCGTCAACAACCGCAGCTACCGCGCGCTCAACGAGTTCGCCCCGCATTTTGGCGTCGCAAACCCGCCGGGCACGCTGCTGCCGAACCTCGACTTCTGCGCGCTCGCCCGCGCGCAGGGTGTGGAGGGGTTGCGCGTCACGCGCTGTACCGAGCTCGATGGCGCTCTGCAGACGGCCTTCGCCGCCACCGGCCCGGTACTCGTCGAGGTATGCGTCGAGGAGTAGCCTCGGGCCTAAGCCGAGTTGCCTAGCGCAGCAGCTCGAGCGGCTGCGGCAGGCGCTCGAGCAGCTCGGCGCTGAATCGCGCGTCGATGTGAAAGAACGCCAGGCGCGCCAATTCCTCGGAACGGTTTTCCCAGGCGTGATTGGTGCCGCGCTGCACGACGACGTCGCTCTTGCGCAGGATGACTTCGCTGTCCTCGAGCAGCAGAACGACCTCTCCCTCGATCACGACGACGTAGTCGAGAGTTGCGGTTCGGTGCATGACCGTGCGCTTGCCGCCCCGCTTGGGCGGATAGATGTCGATGAGCCGCAGCAGGTGCCCCGCCACGGGCATGATGGTGAAAGCCCGCTGGTTGGGTTCGCGCGCCTCGACCGCTGTCAGCTCGGGTAAGGCTGCCGCGACGCTCCAGATCTCGAAGAAATCCGCACCGACCGCGGGCCCGTGCATGGCATGGTGCTGTGGCGGCTGCCCGTCGGACAGCACGATCGACTTGCCGTCGGCATCATGACCTGTAACGACACGGCGCGGGAATTGAGTCACTGGCACTCCTCGGGAAGCTTTCAGTCGGCCGGGCCGAGTGTCCAGCCGCCGTCGATGGTGATCTGCTGGCCGGTGAGATAGGCCGACGCCGGGGAGGCGAGGAACAGCGCGAGACCCTTGATGTCGTCGGGGAAGCCGACGCGGTGCATCGGCATGAGGGCACCCATGGCGCGCTGCACCTCCGGGTTCTTGGCATGGCCACCGCCGATGTTGGTGACGAAGAACCCGGGGGCAATCGCATTCACCGTGATGTTGAAGGCGGCCAGCTCATGTGCCACCGAGCGCATGAGATGCGCCGCCCCGGCCTTCGCCGCGCCGTAAGCCGAGCCGATCGCCGGCTCGCACTGATAGCCCGCGACCGAGGTGGTCACGATGAGCTTGCCCGAGCGCTGTGGCTTCATGATACGGGCCGCGGCGCGCAGCGTAGCGAACACGCCGGTGAGGTTGATGTCGATGACACGGTTCCAGCGTTCGTCGCTGTAGCTCTCCAGGGCACCGGCGGGATTGCGCTCACGCTGCGCGCCGAACCAGCCAGTGACGAAGCCGGGTCCCGAGTCGATCCCGGCGTTCGCAAATACGATGTCGAGGCGGCCATGCGCTGCGACGGCAGCATCGAAGGCGCGCTCGAGTGCGGCGTGATCCGCGACATCGACCACCGCCCCCCGCACCGCGTAACCGAGCGCCTCGAGCCGTGCGCTCTCGGCGGCGATGCGCCCCGCGTCCATGTCGAGCAGGGTGACGCGTGCCCCGTTCTCGGCAAGTGCCGCGGCGATCGCGAGTCCGAGACCGCTGCCCGCGCCCGTGACGATCGCGCCCTGCCCGGTGACGTCGAACAGCTCTGCGCTCTTCACACCTGTGCTCCTACTGCGGCCGGCTCGGGAGTCCGGCAACGTCCACCACGATCTTCATCCCCTGCTGACGGCGCAGTCGCTCGAGCCCCTGATCGATCACCGCGTCGAAGGGAATGGTCTCGACCCAACCCTCGAGCGGATAGCTGCCGCGGGCCATTTCCGCGATGACCTGAGGAAACGCGTTAACCGACAGCGCCACGCCGGTCAGGTGCACCTCCGGCATCAGCAGATCGAAGGGCGGGATCACGACCGGCTCGTGGTGGATCGCCACCACTACCGCGGTGCCATCGACGCGCGTGCCGTGCAGCATCGCCCTGAAGGCTTGCGCGCCGCCCGCCGCGTCGATCGACGCGTGCGCGCCGCGCCCACCGGTCAGGTCGCGGATCGCCGCCACCACGTCGCCGGCCGTGGGATCGAGCACCGTGCGCGCGCCGAGCCGGGTGAGCGCCGCGCGCCGGGCGGGCGCTGGATCGACCACGATCGCCTCGACTCCGCGCCGCCTGAGCGTGAGGAAGGCTCCGGCGCCGATCGGACCTGCGCCGTGGATGGCGACCACCTGCCCGGCGCTGACTGCGCAGCGGTTCACCGTGTGCCACGCAATCGCGAGCGGTTCGATGAGCGCACCCTGCAGTGCCGAGACGCCGGGCAGCAGGGCATGCGCCATGCGTCGTTTCACCACCGTGAACTCGGCGAGACCGCCGGCACGGTTGTATCCCTGGATCGCAAGCTGCGGGCAGTGGTTGTACTGCCCGAGGCCGCAGTACAGGCAGCGACCGCAGGTCTCGACGGGCTCGACCGCAACGAACGCCCGGAGACTCAGGTCCTCGACGCCGGCGCCGAGCGCGACGACTTCGCCGCAGAGCTCGTGGCCCATGATCACGGGGTTGCGCACGCCGGTGAGCGGGTGCGGGGTGCTGCGCGTGGTTACCGGACCGTCGTAGTACTCGAGCAGATCGCTGCCGCAGATTCCGTTGTAGTGAACGCGCAGCTTCACCTCGCCGGGTCCCGGCTCGGGTTCCGGCACCGACATGAGTCGCAGGTCCTGCCGGCCGTAGTAGAGCGCTGCGCGCATTGCGTGCCTCGCGCTCAGTCTTCGGGCGTACGGCCGCCGGCGAGCATCATCCGGGCGTACTCCGCCTGCGACATGCCGGCCATCTGCGCGGCGACGTACTGGAAGCTCTTGCCGTCGGTCGCGAACAG